>Ga0181412_1001124_pt1 | contig 10610 bp, 8 predicted proteins | sample 35SPOviralmetaG_FD_130113 | JGI IMG/M metagenome (GOLD analysis project Ga0181412, IMG submission 130113) | Marine viral communities from the oligotrophic San Pedro Time Series (SPOT) site, San Pedro Channel, CA, USA - 35 SPOT_SRF_2012-08-15 | ecosystem: Environmental > Aquatic > Marine > Strait... | reverse complement strand
GTATGTGCGACGATTTTTCATTTATCCTATAGCGGAATAGCTCGTTCCAAGATGCTACGCATCTCAAGACCTCGCTTTCCACTATGCATTTAATATCAACCACCGTGGAAAGGCTGTAGAGGATAATACACGGTTAAAGCACACTATAACCACCCTTAAAACACGTTTTAAGCACCTTACAGCTAGTCTTAGAACAAAATACAGTACACAGTACTCGAATGCTACAGACACCTTTATAACTGTGTTTAACGTGCTTGTAATCGGCAGAATCACAGTCATACTCCTAGACTAGATGTATCCTGGATAGCCTGGAAGACGGTCTGCTAGATTCGAGAGATTGAACAATCTAGGGCTACCGTTGAGTTGGCTCGACCCGTAACTATGCACTACTATTGACCACTACACCTGATAGCCGCCGAGGTCCCTTAATGCGGATAAATCCGCATAGAAAGGCGTGCGCCTTTGTTCCTAAAGTGGTGCTTGGTAGTAGTCGTAATTGGTGTTGTTGTCCAGATTCTTGCGTGCCGCCCGCTCTTTCTCGAGCTTCTTTCGTACCGCGATCTCCTCGTCGGTGTACAGTTCCATCTTCATATACAACCTGTCGGAAACAGGTATCTTCTTTGGATCTTGCTCTTGCATTATGTCAGGATCCACATATCCATACACAAACAGCACAGTTTGGCTTCCAGGCTCCATTGTGAGTTGTGTAGGGATATTATTATTGATAGTTCGTATATGAGTACGAAAACTTATTGGATATGCGATTTGTTCCACTGTTAGCTTGTAGACCTTGTCCGAGTGATTGCTGACAACGTACTGACCAAAGAACACGTCTCCGACCAGGATTCTCACGCTCTCACTGGTGTCCACAATTAAACCGTTAGTTGTCCAACCAACCTGATGACCGAAACTGACCGTGAACTCTTTGTCGGAGTTCCAGCTGTGCTTGGTCTCGTGCGTCTGCCATATGTGCTTGTGAAAGCTGAACAATATGATTGCTGATACTATTAGTGGAAGGATAATGTAGAAATAAATGTTTCGCATATAATTATTTAATTAAAAGACCTTTTAAATAATACTACTGGTTAAGTAGATTTATTTGATTTTTGTTGTCTGCGTTAGAGAGCTGTTCCGCATTTCCTTGCCTGTAGAGCATTTTGCAATGCAGGTCACACACTTGGGTATCTTTTTAGCGAAACTGTTTGGCAGGAAGTCTTGGAAAACATATGAACCTAGGATGTCTTGTATGCTGTGATGATGTAAGCTGTTCCAGTCTTTACCTACCTTGTCTGTCAATTCTTTATAGAACTCTTTGAAATCCGGATTAGCAACACTCTCGGCGTGCCAGAAACAACAAGGCCACACACGACCTATCTCATCCACAAATATTTCATTTTTTTTAAATGTCCTGCAACTTATGTCATTGTCTTGCTCTTGCATCAACTGTTGTGTTGTCTTTTTTCTATGTGTGATTTGAACTTGTGGTGGCTGGTCGGACGTTTTTAGTTTCAATGCAGATTTATTCTTGTTGATTTTTCTTTGGTAAGCAGATGCTTGTACTTCGACCTCTGGCAATCTAAATCTAACACTAGGGAAAGATTTGAATTTCTTAAATCCAAAATTGGTAGCTATCTGCTGTGCCTGTTCTACTTGATGTTGGTTGTGTTCAAAGATGATGTACTGCCAGAGGGCATAACCACCAGCACCAATATATGATTTTGCATTTTCTATTACTTTGTTATAGTCAGTGTCGATTCTGTACAGAGCTGATGTGTCTTCTAGCCCATCGATAGCAAACGTCACTGATATTCGACCTTCAGATTTTGCAGATATCTCCCCTAACCTCTTAAAAAATTCTACGTTACGAGATCCGCCATTGGTGTGCGTGTTACTCGTCCTACCTTGCTCGAGTGCCTTTTCGAACATCTCTAGTATATCTTTATGCATCATTGCGTCACCTGTTGTTCCACAGAAGTCAATTTTAGTTTGAGTAGGCAGTTGGTCTAGAAGATTTTTAAAAGTTGCAACAGGAAGACTGTTCAATTCCACGTGGTCTCTAGATATAGTTCTTACACACATAGGGCAGGCGGCATTACATAGACTGGTGATGTTGAATTCAATACGATCTATATTATTGAGAGTTATCATTGACTGCGATTTCATCTAGTAGAATCAACGGAGTCTTCTGATCAGAAATTCTTGTGTTACCATAATGAACAACTTCGCAACCATCCACGTCATACATTCTTCTCCAAGGATCGACAATAGTAGAACCTTTCAAAAACTTGATTGTTATGTCTTCACCTTCTGTTGGTCTCTTGCTCAACAAGAAAGCTGTGTCCGGGTCGTGTGCAATAAGATAAGTGTATGGACCATCTGTCTCAGGACCATTCTCTCCACACAAAGGATCGTGATAGAATAGTTTCTGTCCTAGCTGTTCCACATAGTGTCCTACAAGTATGCTGTATGAACCATCGATGTACTTTACATTTGGTTTGTATGCTTTACCTACAATGATAACTGGATTACCATAGCTGACCAACTTCTTGGCCATATTCTCTGCCTGTATTTCTCTTGCGTTCATCACTGCATCAAACAAATCATAACCTAGTCCTAATTTCTCTGACATATATCTCAACGCAATGTTGTCTCTAGGGTGACAAGCACCTCCGTCTCCCATACCTGCTGTCATATACTTTGGTCCCATAATTCTTTGATCACTCTGTGCCAATGCTCTTGTAACAACATCAACGTTGATGTTACCTTGCTTTTCAGCAACGTCTTGGATCATATTAACCAATGAAAGTTTTGCTGATATAAATGTGTTGTAGAACACTTTGATACATTCACACTCGTCCCAAGTACCTACAATGTATCTAGGATCGTTTTGCATCATTGTTTTATAAAAGTCTACTATCTCTTTGGCATCTCCAGTATGACTACCATTATCAGTACCAATCATAACCATTTCAGGATTCAAGAAGTCCCATTTAACTGTACCCATAGCAATCAAGTAAGGATTGTAAATAAATCTTGCATTTGATATTAATGGTCTTAGTTCTCTTCTAACTGTACCTGGTAGCACAGTTGATATCAGTACAACAATTTGTTTTTTGTTAACGTGCTTGTTGACTTCTTGTAAAATATTTTTAACGATAGTGTAATCAAAGTCTTTGTTATCCAAGTGTGCCGTAGGTGCTCTGCCATCATACTTTGGATCGTGTGGAGTAGGGGCCGCCACAAATATAATATCTCTATCTTCAACAGCTTCTGCTATTGTGTCTTTCATTTTAAAAATTGGAGTTCTTGGTAATACATCGTAGCCAACCACATCGTGGTATTGGCTCATTGCTTCAGCACAAGGTTCACCAAGTTTACCTACGCCTATCATTGCTATTTTCTTTTTCATTAATTTTCCTCTTGTGTATATACTTTTATATTATATTTTTCTTCGAAGTCTTTTGCTTGACTTTCGTTATTAACTAACGGTTCTCCACGTATGTTAAGACTAGTATTTAACAAAATCGGACAGCCTGTTTTTTCATACCACTTTTCAAGCAGTGCTCGGAACCCTGTATTATCATCTTGTCCTACTGTTTGCACTCTAGCCGTGTTATCAAAATGCACGATTGCTGGAAACTTTTGTACTGTTTCAGGTTTAGCCTTGCAAACAAACTGCATATACGGTGAGTCATCTGTGTCCAGTTCAAAATACTTGTGAAGATGTTCTTTTAATATGGCCGGAGCAAAAGGCCTAAACTTCTGACGTCGTTTAATTTCATTTACTTTGTCTTTGATGTCACCTCCTCTTGGGTCTGCTAGTAAACTACGATTACCTAATGCTCTCGGACCAAACTCTGCACGGCCATTGGCCACGCCACAAATCTTTTTTATTTCTAATTCTTTTATAATTTTCTTTATAGGATATTTCCCTTTTATATCTGTACCCAAGTACGGAGACTGCCAATCTAATTTTTGTTTGTTAACTAATGCCGCGGCACCTAAACTGTTTCCAGCATCTCCTGGGTTGGGCATAATCCAAATATTGTCTGTGTGTTTCAATAGGCTGGTGTTTGAAACACAGTTAAGAGCAACGCCTCCTTGGTAAACTACGTTCTTCATACCTGTCAATAGCATTGCCTGTTTAACGTGTTCTTCGATAATATCATCTGCTATCGATTGTATACTTGCAGATAAATCTTCTAGCTTGGCTCCTGGCAAATACTTTCCAATTCCTGCGTGTACATTTTGTTTTAGCTTTAACGGATAAACACTTTGTATGAAGTCATTGTAAATGATATCTTTGTATTTTGGTTCTCCATATGCGGCCATACCCATCATAATATATTCTTCTTCATTTGGCTTTAATTCACATCTCTGTGTAAATGCAGAATACAATAAACCAAAGCTGTGTGGATACTTAGATTCACTAACTAATTCTAAATTGTTGTTTTCAAATTTCCAGATAGTACAAGTATTCCACTCTCCTATGGCGTCAAGCACGACTACACAAGCTTCGTCATATGGAGAAGTGTATGCACCTGCCGCCGCGTGTGATTGGTGGTGTAGTGCATAAGTTATCTTTGGAAATGTTTTGTTTAACAACCCTATAGGCTTGTTTAAAAATTGTTGTAAGTAAAAATACGGAATGTCATCTTTGCTGAATACTGATTTCCATTGTCCTGAATATGCCTGCCTTGTTTTCTTGAGCCAAGGTTTTTCATACCAAACAATCTGTTCTGGATAACCAAACTGCATTGCTTCTTTGACTATTTCGTTGTTCAAGTAAAAGTCATTTTTTACTCTAGAGTATCTTTCTGCGTGAGCACCAAATAATATTTGATCTCCTTTGACAACTGTTATGGCCGCATCGTGCGACAATGCAGTTATACCCCATATGATTTTATTTCCCATTAAATTTTTCCTACCAAATTCCTAACAATCTACCATTGCCTATTATTATAAACAAACAAGTTACGATATGCAACACAATCCAAAAAGTTCTCATAGCCAATGCCTTCTTCACATTCTTTTGTTTGATTGGCATAAACCTAGGTTTGTCTTCATCTGTCTTGCCTATGGGCATACCTACTGTTCTTGCCCATATCTTTAACCATTCTCGCTGTCCTGACATTATAGATCCCCTATTGCGTTTACGAGATCTGTAAACTCTATTGCGTGGTTCATTGCAAAGAAATGTTTTCTGTTAAACAAACATTTCTCCCAGGTGTCTTGATATTTTCTATGTATGGTTTCATCATCCCAATTGATCACTTTAACAATCTGTTCTGTTAGATAATGCATTCTCTGTGGGTGTCCTTGCACAGTATCATAATCTTCTGTGAACCATTCAGGAAACGTTTCAAATCCTTTGTTTTTTAGATACTGAAGATTACCTGGTAGTCCACAAACCACAAACGGTTGTAGGTTAACAATAGGTTTGAATATCTTTTCTGTTACAAAAAAACTAGGATCAGCAGGCCAGGTTTCAGATACTATATTAAAGTACGTGTCTTGATAGTGCTGTGCCGTCATTCCCCTGTTGTGCCAAGCATCTTCCGATGCATCAACATCTAGATGTTTTTCTTCAATTTTATTTCCGTGCTCTCTGTGATACGCCATCATTTCTACCAGTGAAAGATCTTGATCAAATTTCTTGATCGGTTTATAACAGTATAGCGAAGGATCGTAGTGGATGTCAAATTTATTTAAGTAGCTGTATAGTCCTTTGTCAAGTATTCCTTGTCTCTTTAATTCTGTTAACAAATATTTTCTGTGTGGCCTAGCACCACCATTTAAATTTAAAAACCTGTGAGGTCTCTTTCTGTCTCGTATTTCATCCGTGCCTGGCACCAGTTCTTTTTGTTCAGGATTGGTTAATACAAAAGTTTTCAAGTAGTCCCAAAACTCCCAACCAAAATGATCAAACACAAACAAGTTCTCAAACGTGTAACCATAATACTGATCGTGGTTGCTCAAGAATTGTTGATAGTTTTCACCTAAGTTTAAATCTCCAAATATCAAAACAAACTGTGAACTAGGAATCTGTAACCATCCTAATGATCTCTGTATTGTCTTTAGCCAGTCAACTTGCTGGAATGGAAATGCCTCAAAGGCATAATAGAAAACTAATTTTATTTTCTTCTCACGTAATAGTTTAATTACTTTGAAATCAATGTTACCAAACATATTTTCAGTTATTAAACTGATGTCCATATGATTGGGCTCCATCACGTACCAGTTCTCTACTTCTGGGTCATCAAGTACTACGTTTTTAGGTGTGATATTCTCATAAGTAATATTGCACTGTGATAATAGCACAGGAAAGAAACCCAGAGAGTAACGGTCATAAGGAATAAAACGTGTTAGAACGTTGGTTCCATACTGGTTCTTCCAGTGAGAATCCCATTCTTCTCTGTACTTCGGATGTAGTCCGTTGGGCATAGGGCCTTGCTTGGACCAAGCGTCCCATACTAGGTTAATCTTTTTTGTGTTTGAACTCATTGTAGCCTTTAAATTATTGTTGTTTTTTCATTATCTAATGCGTTTAATTTTATTGTATTTAATAAATATAGTTGTGATCCAACTCATTGTCAATTATAAAATTATAACACAGTTGTAGGTAAATCACAAGTATACTTGTAAGAACAAAGAACTGTAAGCAATACAGCGGAAGAGCAAGATAATTTATAATAATTAGTTGGATAAAACATCAGTTTTATCCCATAAAGAGCAGGGAGCAAATATATGCCAAATTATACAGTACAATTAAGAAGAGGTACTGCCACAGAACACGGATCATTCACAGGTGCGGCTGGAGAAGTAACAGTTAACACAACTAGAAACTCAGTACACATTCACGATGGTTCAACTGCAGGCGGAACTGAAATGGCGACTAAATCATCAGTAGATAATTTATCGTCAGACAAGATTATTGACGCAGACTCTGACACTTTTGTAAAAGTTGAAGCTTCAGCAGATGCTGATACTATCGCGATGAATGCCGGTGGTACAAACATCTTGAACGCAACAGCAACAACAGTAACAGTAAACGGTGACTTAACAGTTACTGGTACTTCTACTGCATTACAAACAGAGACAGTTACAATCGACGATAACATCATCGTTTTAAACAACAATGCTACAGGTTCAGCATCAGCTGACGCAGGTATCGAAGTTGAAAGAGGTGATGACGCTAACAAAACATTAATCTGGAGTGAATCAACAGACAAATGGACAGTAGGTTCTGAAACATTTGTTGCTGGTACATTTGAAGGTGTGGCATCAAGTGCCAAATATGCTGACTTGGCTGAGAGATATCATTCAGGTATGGCTATGGAAGCCGGTTCAGTAGTATGTTTCGGTGGTGAAAATGAAATCGAAGCTTGTGCAGAAGAAAGTTGTCATAGAGTAGCAGGAGTTGTTTCTACAGCACCAGCTTATATGATGAACAGAGATGCAGGTGATGATTCAACTCACCCATACGTTGCTTTAGCAGGAAGAGTACCTTGCAAAGTAACTGGTTCAATCAAAAAAGGTGACTTACTAATGGGATCAGCAATGTCTGGCCACGCTATGGCGGGCGAGTTCAAAGGTGGTTCAATGATTGGTAAAGCATTAGAAGACTTTGATGGTGAATCAGGTGTAATCGAAGTTCTAGTAAACTTAATGTAATAACAAAAGCGAAAGGAGATTTAAAATGGCTAACTCATTTAGATATTTTAACCTTAAGCAATTAAGCCCGGGATCATATTGTGGACTAAACACTAGCTGGACAGTAGAGTCAGTAGTTGATATGTTCATTTCAGATCGTGGAGCAATTACAGGAAGTGCAGATGACTTCCCGCACAAAGGTGCAGGAGTTGAAAAAGGCCAAATGTTGGCAACTACTTTTTCATATGGTGGTATAACTTCCGGTCACGGCAACAGAGTATTTGATTACGGCGGAATAGCTTAATAATACAATATTGGTTATGCTGGGGAAACCCAGCATAATCTTTTTTCATTTATACTAGTAAAGTATAACATAATCACACCATATCATAGATAAATAAATGCAAGTCCTACCTAATGAAGAGGACACTTAAAAAACAATCGAGGCAGACCCTCCCGAATAATAAGAACAGTAACGTTTATTAATGATGCCCATATGGGTATTGTTTATTAATTTATAACAGGGAGAAAATTAAAATGGCAAACGTAAAAAACTATGGCCTAAAAGGTATTGGAAATGACGTCCAATTCGGTAAAGCTGGCGGTAGATTAATATATGACGTAAGTTCATCGTTTTTCAAATTTACAACAGATGGTTCAACTCTTTCACAAGCAAGAGTGGCAACTACTCCAAGTAATTCAAACGACGCGGCTTCAAAAGCATATGTTGATTCAACAGCTTCAGGATTAGATGTTAAAAACTCAGTACGTGCGGCTACAACAGGAAACGGTACATTAGCTTCAGCTTATGCTAATGGCCAAACAATTGACGGTGTATCATTAGCAACAGGCGACAGAATCTTACTTAAAGATCAAACTGACGCTTCTGAAAATGGTATCTACACTGTTAATGCATCAGGGGCTCCTACAAGAGCAACTGACTTTGATTCAGATGCAGAAGTTACTTCAGGTGCTTTCGCATTCATCGAAGAAGGTACAGTTAACGCAGACAACGGTTTTGTATTATCAACTAACGGTGCAATCACAGTTGGTACAACAAATTTAGCATTCACACAGTTTTCAGGTGGTGGTGCTATAACAGCCGGTTCTGGTTTAACAAAATCAGGTAACACTATCAACGCAATTGGTGGTGACGGTATCGTAGCTAACGCAGACGATATTGCAATTGACATTGCGGCATCTTCAGCTTTGAACTTTCAAGGCGGTAAATTAGATGTAACAATCGATCTTTCAGATTCAACTAACGATGTAACAGGAACACTTGCAGTAGCAAATGGTGGTACTGGTTCAACTTCATTAGATGATATCGTAGCAGGATCAAACAAAGTATCTATCACTGACGGTGCAGGAACTGTTATTGGTGGTAACGCAACTATCGATATTACAGAGTCTAACTTAGACTTAGGTAATATGGGTGGAACAGCAGACTTGACATCACAAGTAACAGGTGTATTACCAGTTGCTAACGGTGGTACAGGTGGTGCGAACGCAAGTGCGGCTAGAACAGCTTTAGGTTTAGCAATTGGTTCAGACGTACAGGCTTATGACGCACAGTTGGCTTCAATCGCAGGTCTATCTGACGCAGACGGTAAATTCATCGTAGGTTCAGCTTCAGGCTTCGTAGCAGAAGACGGCGACACAGCAAGAATATCATTAGGTGTAGGTTCATCGGACACTCCAACGTTCGCAGGACAAACATTAACTGGTGACCTTGCAATGGGTAACAACAACATAACTGGTTTAGCAACTCCGTCTAACAATACAGACGCGGCGACTAAAGCATACGTTGATACAGCATCATCTACTGTAAGTTCTACAATAGCTGGTGACTCAGGTTCAGCGGCAATAACATTTGGTTCTGACACTTTAACAATTGGTGGAACATCTGGTGTTATTACGACAGCAATGTCTGGTACAACTTTAACAGTTGATATCGCTGATAACCCAACACTAACTGGTAATGCAACCATTACTGGTAACTTAACTGTACAAGGTACAACAACTACAGTTAACTCAACAACAGTAAACGTACAAAATGCATTTACATTTGAAGGTGCTACTGATGATGAATTCGAAACTACTTTAACAGTAACGGATCCGACAGCAGATAGAACACTAACACTTCCAGATGCAACTGATACAATCGTAGGTAGAGCAACTACTGATACTTTAACTAACAAAACTATAGCTTTTGGTTCAAATACTTTCACAGGTACTTTACCAGTAGCAAATGGTGGCTTGGGAGCAGATTTATCTTCTATAGCAGTTGGTACAATATTAGTTGGTGGCGCTAGTAACTCAATAGCAGAACTAACAATTGGTACTGTTAATAAAGTTGCAAGATCTACTGGTTCAACTGTACAGTGGGACTACGTTAACACGTTAAGAGAAACAACTTCTGGTAATTCAATTTTTGAAGTAGACCAGGCAAACATCGCAGACAACACTAAAGTATTAGTTTCAAATACTTCAGGTGAAGTTAAGTTTACTAGTGTCGATCCAGATGACGCTACAGCTAACGTAAACCTAGTATTAGCGGCTTCAGGTGATGGCGGTAAAGTTATAATCAGAGACAACTCAGGTGGTGCATCAATTATCTTAGGTGATGATGATACGTCAATGACGGTTTCAGGTGGTGCGGCATCAGGCGGCGCGGCAGGTGACTTAATTGTTAAAGGTGGTAACGGTACTGGTTCACACGCTTCAGGTGATGCAATCATCAAAGGTGGTACAGGTGGTTCAGCGGAAGGTAAAGTGAAAATTACAGATACTTCAGATAACGAAATTATGTTATTTGAAAAAGCGGCTTCGGCTGTTAATGAGTTTTCAATTACTAACGCGGCTACAGGTACAAACCCGAATATGGCGGCAACAGGTGATGATACAAACATTTCTATAGCAATGACACCAAAAGGTAATGGTCTTGTTGTAGTACC
>Ga0181412_1001120_pt1 | contig 10642 bp, 11 predicted proteins | sample 35SPOviralmetaG_FD_130113 | JGI IMG/M metagenome (GOLD analysis project Ga0181412, IMG submission 130113) | Marine viral communities from the oligotrophic San Pedro Time Series (SPOT) site, San Pedro Channel, CA, USA - 35 SPOT_SRF_2012-08-15 | ecosystem: Environmental > Aquatic > Marine > Strait... | reverse complement strand
GTAACGATTTCAAAATCAGCAACTTGTCCTGATTCGTTTACGTTTCCTGTACCTCTTGAACTTACACCTAATTTCGCTCCACTTTCCAAAAGTGTTTTAACAATGTTCCCCATTGGGGTTGGTAAAATTTTAAGTTTACCAATTCCATTCGGACCGTCCATCCACATACTTTCAATCATATGCGATACACGATCCAAATTTACTGTTAATTCTTCAGGATGATCGGCTTCACCAAGAACTGACAAACCACCTTTAAGTCTTTCATCAATTGAGTTTACTGCCTTTTGAATTTCATCTAAAGGATAAACTCTTTGATTTTGGTTTTTCACTCCGCCTTGGATAAAAACACCTTTCATGTATAAGTTTTTCTTATCACCTTCGCCTTCATTTATAATTTGAATGTTGGCTTGGTCAAAAGTTAAACTTTCTAGTAACGGTTTTACCATATTGACGATCTCCTAATCTCTTTTACTTTACTATTCAACCTTATGCACTAGCTTTTGGTTTTGGTGCAGGTGCTAATTTAGCCTTCTCCTGTTTTGGACTGTCTGGATTGTCCTTAACAGCAGGTGCTTTACCGCCCGCTTCTTCGCCACCTTGAGCAATGTTACCAGCGTCGCCGCCCATATCATTTTTTGATGCAACTGGTGATTTAGCATTATCAGAACCATCTGAATGGCTAACTGCCACTTTTGATAATTCAGTTGCTTCTTCTAAATCTTCAGCGTCTTTTGAATCTTCTTCTGAACCTTCAGTAGCAATTTCGTCTGCAACTTCAACTGACTCTTCTGGTGCAACCATTGGCATTTCTGCCGGTGCTTCACCTTCTAAATCATCTGCCGCTTCTTCTGAATCGCCTTCTTCATCGCCCATCATTTTTTCAAATTCTGCTTTTAGATCTTCTAAAGCATCTTCTAAGTCATCAACTCTGTCTTCTACTTCTTCTTCTGAATCAGCTGGTGCTTCTGCATCGTCAGATGCTTCGTCATCGCCTTCTTCATTAGTTTCTTCATGCTCAATTTCTTCAGCACTAGTATCAGCTTCGTCTTTAACCGCATTAATTAAGTCTTCTTCAGAATCACCTGAACCAGCTACTGTTTCTTCAACTTCAGTTTCAGCATCAGCTTCTGTAGTTTCTTCAACAGCTTCTTCGTCTTTTGATTCTGTTTCAGTTACTTCTTCGTCTTTTGCTTCTTCTTTAGTTTCTTCTACAGCTTCCTCTGTTGAATCGTCTGTAGTTTCAGTAGTAAGATCTTCTTCGATCTCGTCTGTCTGGTTGTCGATTAATTCTTCATGAATTTTTCTAGCTTTCTCAACAATTACATCATGTAAAAGCTCTTGAGCTTTGTCTGATTCATTGTTTACTAGATATTCTAGAACTTGTTCTAGTTTTGATCTCGTTGTAGACATATCATATCTCCTAAATCTTATTCACGTGAATATATTTAGACACGTATTTCGTGTCGACTATAACTTATATTTAACATAATTATAGGATATTATAGGCAAAGAAGCCTATTTTGAGCCATTTTTCAGGCTATTTTAAATAAAACCGTAATATTGGGCTTTATTGTACTGGTTGTGCGTACATTGTAGCTACAAATTCTTTATTTTTCTCAAAATCAGCTTTACGCATTTCACGTACTTTACGCAACTTATTCAAGTGCTTTAAAGTTAGTTTAGTTTTACGGCTATCAGTAATTTTAGCTTGATGAAACTGATCATCTTCTGGAAAATAGGTTTCTTTAATAACTTCTTTATAACGCATAATAATATTTACCTTTTTATACCTTTTCTAGCTCTTCCACGTAACTTCTTTAATGATGTATTCATTTTTTTAGTACGTATTGAAGCTGGACTGTACTTTTTAGTATATGTAGATCTTTTACCTTGAATTCCACCTTTTGCTCTACGTGTACCTTTCATTCTATTACTTTGCTGTACGTTTAATGGTGCGTTACACGTTTCTGGTTTAGCAACAATACGTCCTTTCCGTGGACCAGATGGACAACGAAACTTTCTAGTTAATTGTCCTTTCTTTTTTGTTCCAAATTTTCCTGGATTTCTACCAAATATTTGAAAGTGTCCAGATTGCTTTTCATTAACAATATCTTCAAAACAATATAAATCTGTGTTGCTAACTTCGTAAATTTTCATACTAATATACCTTCAGTATTATTTATAATAATAAAGTGTGTATTAATACTATGCTTGATCTGTTGGATTTGGTTCACCGCCACCTATTGGTGGAGTTTCGCCTGTTGCCTCTGGTGCATCTACTCCAGCATCTGCGTCTGGTTCACTCATTGGCATTGGTGCCGCACCTACATCACTTAATCCACCCATACCACCACCAATGTCATCTCCTTGTGGTGTTGGACCAGCCATGTCTGCGTTTTCTTCTGCCCATAATTTTTCATTTTGATAAATTTCAGATTCATCAAGTCCAAGGTAACGTTTCATTGCAAAACGTTTAGACATAAATGGAATACCTTGTAACTGTGTAAAGATACTTGTTTGTTGATTATCAATTTCAATTTGTCTGTATTTTCCAAAGTTCTGTGGCTCATTAAATTGTACTTCAAATGATCCTGAATCAATTTCAATACCTCTGTGCTTTAAAAACATTTTAAATTCGTGGTCAAGTGTTGGCATTACCATTGACTGTAAACGTTTACAATATTTTGTAAATCTAAATTCTTGTATGTATGCTGTACCTACTCTACCGTCAGTAAATGCTGAACCTGGATCTTCTGGTGTTGATGGCAAATAACTTGATGGAATTCTTAAACCTTTCATCAATTTATTATTAAAGTATTTTAAATCATCAATCTCACCTAAGTTTTGACCACCTGGTAATGTTTCAACTTTTGATCCTCTACCTTCAGCCGTTTGTGCAAAGAAATAATCTTCAATCTGTGATAATGGATTATAGGCGGCATCCATTACGTTTGCACCACCACCTGTTTTGTTTGGAATACGTTTTTGGTGTATTTCGTTTTTAACTCTTTCAATAAATGCCATTGCTTTGTTGCTGGGCATGTTACCTACATCGATGTAAAACACTCTACGTTCTGGTGCTCTTTGAACTCTGTAAATAATGATAGCATCTTCTAATAATTCTTTTTGTTTGTACACTTTAAATATTGCTTCTAATACTGAAGTACCAAAAGGCCAAAATCTATCCATGCCTTCTGATAATGAAATATGTGCAATGTGTGAAGCATCAACAGGTGTTGTCATTACTTCCATATTGAATCTACCTGATTGCGAAGTTGTTGTTGCACTTGTCATACCTTTGTATTTGGCGTCACCACTGAACGGCATGTTACCACTTTGATATGCTGTTGGAGCCGTGTACTGATATTGGCTCATTGTTGTTAAATTTAAATTTTGTAAATTTAAATCTAGGTCTCTGATAAAGTATGCTTCTGGCTTTTTACCTTTACCTTCGTTAACAACAATCTTTTCGATCTTTGCATGGTCAACCCAAAGCAACTTATAAGTCTCAGGATCTCTAACTAATACCTGATCACCATACTTGATTACATTTCTAAAAAGTTTAAAACATCTTTTGTCCCAATCATTGATGCTTGACCATTGTTTGATTGTTTGATTTAAAATTTCTGTCTCTGTGTCAGTTGGTTTATTTTTATAAAAAATCTTAAACGGAACACCTGTCTTTGGATCGTTTTGTGTTGAAAATTCTGCAATGGTATCAAGTGCCGCGTTTATCTCTGTGTCGAGATCCATTTGATCATATTGATAATAACGTTCAATACGATTTGGTTGTCCTGCATATACTTCTGGTAACCATGAACTGTATTTTGAGTTTGATGTTTCTCCATACGAACTACCAACAGGACTTTGCTGTCCTAATTTGGTTTCATATGTTGTAAAGTGTTTTTTCCAGCTCATAGTGTTTACGTACCTTTAATGCAGTTATTTATGTAAATTATATAGTATTTTAAAAATGATTGCAACCATTAATATTAAGTGGCCGCATCAGCTGTTGTTTTGGTACTTGATGTTATTTTCTTTAGTTCTTCTATTTGCTGTCTTAATAATTCAATCGATGTTGAATAATACGTTCCTGCTGGATCTTGATTTGGATCGTTTGACCCCAACATTGGAAGATATTGCTTCATTATACGCATTTTGGCTTCATCAAGTGGATCAGCATTAGATGTTAATGTACCACCACCTGTAGTTGCGGTTTCCTTATCCTGAGCTAGTTCGGCCGCTATATCGGCTCCTGATTTTTGTGTAACACTTACTCCTAGTTCTTTATTAATCGTTGCTTGAGCAGAATCACTTATTTTAACTGCTTCAGAAAGTAGCAATTTGTTTATTGAATCAATTAGATCTTTATTTCCACTCTTGGTTACATCTTCAAGTATTGTTGCCAAAACACCTGTTCTAGTTTGAAGTATTCCTTCGCCTGTTTCTACATCTCCAGTAGGATACATCGACGATAATATTCTACCCATGTCTGGACCTAAATCTTTTGCCAAGCCAGCAACAATATCGTCATCATAATCAGCTCTTGTTTTATTTGGACCGGAATATTTTTTAAGATAGTCCTCTCCAAATATTGATCCTTTCGTTGTTGGATCTATATCTAATCCGCCTCCAGATAAAGCACGAATATCTTTGTTCGCCATCATTCTTGTGCTTTCAGCTCTTTTAACAGTACCACCTCCTGGAAGGGCCATTTTCATCCCTTTAACAATTGCACCAACGATCATGTCAGACATTAATCCAAACACACCACTTAATGCTCTTGCAAGTGACTGACCTAGTGTAAGTCCTTGGAATCCACCAACAAAGTCCATAAATCTTTCAACAAGACTAGCAATTTTATTTGCAATTGAGCCTGCATTGTCTACAAGTTTTTTTGCAAGGTCAATACCCAGTTCAGTAATACTATCCATTGCTCCACTTATTGCACCTAGTATTCTATCATTACCAAACAGTTCAGTAAAGAACTTATTAAACGCAACTGATAATTTTGCAGTAACACGTTCGAAGTTTATAAATGCTTTAGACAGTCTATCAATTTGTGATTCTTGTCTCAATCTTTGTAGATCTTTGTACTGTTCTAATGCACCTTTTTTCTGTATCTCTTGAACTTGATTGATTAATGCAATCTGTTGTCTTGCCGCTCCGGCATATTGTGTGTTAGAACGTTCAATAACTTGTAATCTTTCTCTTTCACCTTCTGATGTATTTGCTATTTGTGTTATCAATTCGCTTGTTGCTCTTGCGGCTCCTTGATCATCCATAGAATTTAAATTATTAATTATATTACTCAATGAATTATATAAATTTCTATTCACTGCTAATAATTCTCTACCAGCTTCTGTGAAGAATAATCCGCCTCGTCCATATGCTGTCGTAAATGTTGATGCAAGTTGATCACCAAACTCTGTACCAAGTCCTGCAAACATACCAGTCACTGTTTGTGCCGCTTGTAAAACTCTTGATTGCACTGTTGCTGGTAATAAATTTAATTTGTTTGTAAATGCTTCAACTGCCGTTGATGATTTAATTATGGCCGCTATTTGATCTCTACTTACATTTGCTAACTGTGAGAATGCTGTAATGTTTTGTGCATATCTTACAACCAGTTCTTCTAATTCATCATTGCTTTTTCCACCAAGCATACTTGCTGTTCTCAATTGATCCATAAAGTCACCAGTGTACTCTGCTAATTCTGATAAACTCATACCAAGCATACCTTGAGCTTGTAAGTTATCTCTGATTGCAACATTTAAATCTGAAAATGATCTTGCACCTATGATGCCAACTGATGTTGAAAACTTTCCAAGTAATTCTGTATATTGATTAATCCCCATTTCAGCCGCCACTGCCGCTTTGGCTAAACCTAATGATCCTTGCTCCATTCTAAAGCCCATTGCAAACACGGCCCTGAATGAATCTGAAAACTGTTTCAATCTTCCAATAACAAATCCAATACCTGCCGCAACTGCACCAAAGGCCGCACCAACTATACCAAGTTTACCAGCAAATTTTTGAATTGCAACATTAACTGATTTAAATGGTGTTTGTATGTTTTTCTTAACTAAATCTTTTGTGTAATCACCACCTTTTTTATTCAGTTGTGCTACCATCTTTTTGGAACTTTCAGCACTATTTTTATTAAGTTGCTCAACACGTTTTACAACATCTTGCAAAGATTTTGTTTGTTTTTTACTTTCTTTTAATTCGTCTTGGCCTGTTTTTTTGTCAGCACCCAAGGCTTTGGCAATTTTTTGTTGCGTTGCCTCAGTGGCCCATTTGGGAAGATTGGAATCGTCCCAATTTATATTTTCTATTGTAATTTTATCGCCGTCTGCCATTTTTCATTAAATACCCATATAATTAAGTAGATAAGTACTACTATTACATAAATATTTATCGTAATAGTTATATACATATATAATAGTATAATAGGAAAGAAAAACATGAGTGAAAACAAACTATCAAAGTATTACAGATCACCAAAGCTGTATGTACGTATTCCTAGTCAAGGAGCATTTAATCCTGACATGGAACAATCAATGAGTGGTGAATTAGCAGTTATGGCCATGACCGGTCGTGATGAAACAATGGCTAAAAATCCTGATGCATTGCTAAATGGTGAAGCTGTTACTTCTATGATTAAGAGTTGCGTTCCAGGTATACAAAATCCTAAAGAAATACCAATTACTGATATTGACACATTATTGATTGCTATCAAAATTGCAACCAATGGAGAAGAACACGAAGTCAGTGCTAAATGCCCAGTATGTGCATCTGAAGTAAGAGGTATAGTTAACTTAAGAGATGTTTTACCAACTGCTAAATTACTTGATGCAGAATATCCTGCAAAATTAGACACAGGTGTTACTGTATATGTTAAACCATATACGTATTCCATGCAGACAGAAGCGGCATTGGCGGCATTTGATGAAACAAAAACACTTCAAAATTTAACTAAAGAAAAAGAGATCAATTCAGAAAGTATGTCAATTTATAATAAAAGTTTTAGAAGAATGGCAGACATGAGTGTATCGTTGTTAGGTAGAAGTATTGTTAAAGTTGTTACTCCAGAAGGTGAAGAAGTAACTGATCAAGAAGAAATATTTGCATTTATACAGAACATTGATTCTGGTGCGGCAAAACAAATTGACGAAGTACTTGCATCTATTAACAATCTAGACATTGACAAATCTGTTGCAATGAAATGTGAAAAAGAGTCTTGCGGAAATGAATGGACTTCACAAGTTGATTTCAATCCAACGGATTTTTTCGGGGATGGCTCTTAAAGGCTGAGCCTGACCAAATAAATGTCTACTTCGAAAAGTTGGCTAGCGAACGTTCGAATATCAAACAACAAGTAACTGAAATTTGTTGGTACATGAGAGGTTCAATATCTTGGGAAGAAGCATGGTCTCTTTCTGATTCGGATCGTAATGACTTGATTAAATTTATTGGTGAAAATGCCGAACGTTATAAAAAGTCCGGGCAAGTAGTTGTTTAAGTAGACTGCTGTTTTACAGCATCTGAATTCAAATTCCAAAATTCTTTATATTCAATATAATGGAACTGTTTATAATCTTTAGTGTGTTTTAAATTGTTCCATTGTTTTGGATCCCATAACACAAACTCACCTTGCCTTGATATCTTAACACACAATAACCATTTGTCATTTAGTTCGCATGACTCTTGTGACTGTACAATAAAACTATCTAACAGTTTTACTTCTTTACCAAGTGCTAAATTATGCCACTGCAAATCGCCATAATTTTTTGCTTCAATAACTAACAACGGAAACGAGTCAGGTGGAATAATATCTCCTTTAAAACCCCTAGTTTGATTTTCTGAAAGTGTTTCTGTTCTTACAATATTTTTACCACCAACAAATGCACCACTGTAAGGAACTCTTGTAAATGACTCTTGGTATAATTCACTTAAAAAATTTGCAACATCTCTCTCATATGTTTTGCCTTTGTTTTTTGATTTTGCTCCACTCATTTTAGTTTCCATTCATATCCAATAGTTAATCCTATATTCTTTTTATCGTACTCGTATGCAGGTGCTATAAACCAACCTCTATCAGTATATCTCATAAAAGGTACTATGTCTCCCCCACTGTATCCAGTTGCCAAACCTACTTCTAATCTTACGTATTTGTCTATATCAAATTCTTTTCCTGCATATATGCTGATTGCATCTTCACTGTTATAAAACACCCCAGCTATTGTATTATCTATTTGACACCTTGCATGAGGATGAACACTGTTGTAATCTCCTTCTAGTCCAATGTGCATTGATACTGCCATTAACAATGATAAACAAGTATTCATTATTCCTCTTCTTCACGTTGTTGTTTTTGTTCTTCTTTAAAACCTTCCATCAATAATTCAGATGTTGTTTTTTCCAGTTGCTCAGGTTTGTCAATTGGCATGCCGCCTCGATCGAACCATCTGCCATCTCCTGTTTCCCAAACATGGGAAATAAAATTACCTTCTCCGGAGAATCTTTTTATTGTAATTTTGCGTTTGGTTAATGTTCCGTCATACACAGTACCATCTTTTTGTAGAAGCCTGCGTGTGTTATCGGATCCATATATTCTATCAATGAATATTGGTTGCCCGTATTCATCTTCGCCGTGTATGTTTGATACTAGTACTTCTTTCATTGTTTTAGTATACAACCAAATAAAAAAATAGTCAACTTTTATAATTCTGGTTGACTTTTGGGTACAATCAATCGTATACTTTACTTAATAAGGCTAACATCTACCAATAATAATACCCTTTTAGGCTAACATCTACTATATAGCAACCAAACTGATAATTATATCTCAGAAATGCGCCGAGCAAAGGTGGTGAATCTGACGTTGCATAACCTAGGCTAATATCTGCTAAATGATGGAGCTCTGTGAAAAAGATACAACTCCAGCCATATGTGTAGTGCTAACTTATTTTACACATATTGGTTCCGTTGGATGAGACGCAGTTGATGGGAGTACCGGCCAACCACTTCCGTAGGACTGTAAAGTTAGAATGGCGTGATCTCGTATGATGCGAAGTTACCACTCACCCGTAACTGGGTGAGTCATGACTGATTCTGTATGATACGATACAGTGTATCTTGATAGTAATTTATAATTACCTTATAGAAAAGAATAAAAAGATTGTTAACGTTAGTTAACAATAATACTAACTGACGTAAGTCAGTTACCTATTGTGATCTTTAAATTGTCTATCATGCTCGTTAAATTCTAAGTTAGCTCTTTCCGATCTGCATGTTGCTTTACAAACATCCAATTGAAAATGATTAGTATTAAACATATTTCCTATGTGTTTATACGTGTCGCTTGTTAATACATCATATAACAGATGATTATCGGTTATTTTTATATCTTTATTTTTACTGTAGTCACCGCCAACTTTGTTATCCCATTCTCTAATATTAGAGACATCAGAATCACTTATTCCTAATTTACTTGCTGATACAAATTTATCGCCTTTCCACAGTTGTTCGTAACCCAAACTATAAATGTAATGAAAATGACTGGTCCAGCAACATGGCCAAACAGTCATATCGGACATTATCTGTATATCATTATTAGTTTTCCATGGGCATATATCTTTTTTAACAATCGAACGTTCAGCATTTAAAAAAGGAAGATGGGGAGGTTCGTCATATGTGCGTAGGTCATCTTCGATATTTGATTTTATTTTTTGTTTATATAAATTTTGATTGGATTCTTTTTTATAATTTTCAGTTACTTGGTCTTGGCCAAACGTTCCTTCACTGACTTTAAAAAACCATCTCCATGATTCTGCTAAATTTCTTGCTTCATCGATTTGATGTTTGTTGTGATCAAAGGTATTCCATCTCCATGTACAACGCACATCATATTTCTTAAACACGTCGACATTTTCCATTATATTTTTCCAAACAACATTTCTCCTGTATAGGTGATTAGTATCTTCTAATCCATCAATTGAAAAAACGAAATTTATCCTTGGCTTATAATCATTGTCAGCAATATACTTGCACACATTTTCCATTTTCTTTGACCATTTGCCGCCGCCGTTGGTATGTATCTCTTGTGCTAAATTTGGTTTTTCTTTTGCAATCCCTATCAATATCTTATCTATAAAAGGGTGCATCATTGCATCACCTATATTACCATTATAAACTATTCTTCTTAATTTTTGTAATCTCGAATCACAAAAAGATTTAATAACAGCATTATATTGGTCTTCTGATGTGTGATGTTGAAATTTTACTATCCATGGCTTTGTTAACATGGTATCGTGATCAGTTCGAGGACAACATATACAATTGGCATTACAGATACTAGTTGGTTCCCATTGTATGGTATCCAAATTAGAAGGATTTATATACATAACAATGATATTTATGGATATTTTATAACACTTGAACTAGTTTCTTTACTGCGTCGTCGTATCTTCTTTGTAGCCTTGTATAATTGTGTTGTGCTATATTATAAGCTCTGACCCAATCAATCGAATGATTATAAATGTATTTGACTGTGTCAGCAATCATTTGCATACGTTTTTCTGTGTCAAACTCTTGATCATATTCTTCAGGCCATAATTCTGAAAAGGTTTCATATTGT
>Ga0181412_1001118_pt1 | contig 10657 bp, 9 predicted proteins | sample 35SPOviralmetaG_FD_130113 | JGI IMG/M metagenome (GOLD analysis project Ga0181412, IMG submission 130113) | Marine viral communities from the oligotrophic San Pedro Time Series (SPOT) site, San Pedro Channel, CA, USA - 35 SPOT_SRF_2012-08-15 | ecosystem: Environmental > Aquatic > Marine > Strait... | reverse complement strand
TAAACAAGTAATGAAAATTTAATAAGACACTATTTTATCTTTGTAAATATTACCTCTATAAAATTGATTTAAAATTTAGAGTTTATATATATAAATAAATAACAATGACCGACTACACCGAAAAATCAAAGCTGTTAACGAAACAAATAAATAAAGATGTGAAGAATAAGAATGGAATATATTTTACACCGCCAAGTATTATAGAAAAACACGCCCAGATTCTAAAAAAGCACTTGAAGGGTGTAAAAAAGGTGCTCGAACCTTCTTGTGGTTCTTGTGAGTATATAAAGGTGTTCCAGAGTGAAAAATACGATATTACGGGAATTGAATACGACAACACGATTTATGATTCTATAAAAGACGATACATATACGAATACAACTCTAATACACGCAGATTATTTGAAATGGGAAACAACCGATAAATACGATTTAATTATTGGAAACCCACCTTATTACGTTATAAGTAAAAATGATATGCCCGATGAATACAAAGGGTATTATGATGGTCGTCCTAATATATTTATTATATTTATTTTGAAATCGTTGGAGTTATTGAACGACAACGGCATTCTCGGGTTTGTGTTACCCGCAAATTTCTTGAATTGCTTGTATTATGATAAGACGCGAAAACACATTAATGATAATTATAAGATTCTGGATATTACAGAGTGTGTTAATGATAAATATCTGGATACAAAACAAGAAACCGTATTAATTACTATTAAAAAACAGAAGAGGTTCTCTAATAATGACTATGTAACAAAGCATTTAGATTATACTATATTTAATACCAAGGAGAAAACGAAAGAATTAACTACTCTTCGCAAGAACAGCACTACATTGAGCGCTATGGGTATGAACGTGAATGTTGGTAATGTTGTCTGGAACCAAAAGAAGGGCGAGCTAACAAACGATAGCACGAATACGCGTCTAATTTATAGCAGCGACATTAAAGATAATAATTTGGTATTGACGAAATATAAGAATGAAGACAAGAAAAATTATATTAGGCAGGACGGAAACAAAGATATGATACTCGTTATCAATCGTGGTTATGGTGTAGGAAAATATAACTTTGGATACTGTTTAATTGATGTAGATTATGATTATTTAATAGAAAATCACCTCATCTGTATTCGTTCAACGGGAGATAAGAGTCGCGACGAATTAAAAACCTTGTATGAGAAGATAATCAAGTCATTTGATGATGATAAAACGCAAAAATTTATTGAATTATACTTTGGTAATAGTGCTATAAACACTACAGAAATGAAGTATATACTACCGATTTATTAGTGGATATTCAGATAGACTTAACCATATATGTGCCCTCGCGGAAATAACCACATTTATTCTTATAATATTCGCGAGAACCGATGCCGGAAATGACGGCAGACTTGGATAGTCCATTTTTTCTAATAATATTCTCCGCGGTTTTTACCAGTAGACGACCGTAACCACGATGTTGACTGGAAATAGTGGTTGAATCGCCAACGCCGATTGCTTCTCCATAGACATGAACCTCGCGAATAAGACCGGCACCCTCAAGTTCGGGCACAAATCCTCCCCCTGGATTCGGGTCAATACGCAGTCGTAAAAACCCAATACAACCAATATAGTTATCGTTATCGCCCCCATACCACATTTTTGTTCCGAATATATGTAAGGCAATATAGGAATACACAAGAAACCAAATATAAGCAAGGTTCCAATAGTTAGCAACGGCTTCAACGGTAATATGATATTCCATACCCTTAGATGCCTCATATGGACGCACGACAAGATGTATATTGTCATTGAGTTCAGTGCGTTCCTTAACTTCCATACACCGAATACATAAGCATCGCGTGCCTTCTTTCTTCATCTGGTCTTGAATTACTTGACGAAGATTTGTAACTTTATTATACCCAGCTTCAATCGCAGTGGACGGTAGGTCTCTTACAAGACGTTGAATACGAACGTGGGGTTTAACGCGTGTTTTATAATACTTACAAACGCGAATGAGTTCATCGATGTTTCTCTCTGAATACGGTTTATATGTGCCTGCAGCATACCATTCGGCGATGGTGCTTTTCACAATACGGTCGGGACGACTTGCCTTAACAACTGCACACGGGTAAATTTTAAGGTCATCAAATTGAATGTCGGGGTCGGTCAAAGCACAGTCAAACATTTCAATATCCTTTTCGGGTGTGCTATATGGGAGGTCAGGCATTAAATGAACTACAACCTTTAAACCAACTGATTTCAGAAGAGCAATTGCTTTAATGGTATGATGCTTATAACAACCACGGTCCAGTTTACCGAGAATATGGTCGTCATAGTGCTGAACTCCAATTTGGACACGCGTAATACCCCACTTGAGATAGTTTTTAATAGCAGTTTTATTGATATAATCCGGTCGCGTTTCAATAGTAAGACCGATAACTGCATATTGTGATGTCTCATTGATTGCGATTTCCTCGTCAACCGGAAGCATATCGCGAGGATTTTCTTGTCCGAACGTATTAAACGCCCAGTAGAGTTCGTTTATGGTTTCCTCGCGATATTGATACGGTAGAACATCCCAAGTCCCACCAGATACAATGACCTCAATCTTTTCCTTGTTTGATGATTTCATTATATTACCAGTGCGAAAATAAGAGCGTAGTCTGTCCCACGTTTGGCCACGTATAAGATGCTTCTCACCCGACAATTTAATACGTTCAGCTCGGTCCATAAGAGGTTCGCCACTAACATAAGATTTGGAATGCGTTGGATTGCCTTCCAGGTCCGTTTCGGTCGGACAGTAACTGCACTTTTCTGGGCACGAAAACGTCAAACTATTACCTGCAGTAGTTAAGATAGATACGACCTTTACACCGGAGTGTTTTCTCATTCCACGCTTTACCATCCAATTAGATAGCGATTGTTTAATAGGAATATGTTTAAAATTTGTATTATATGCTTCACGTATTTCCTGTTTACTTGGACTAATGCGAAATAATTTCCGCGCGTCTCTATGAATAGCATCAATCATTTGGATATTATTTTTTGGATTGGTATTGGTAATATTATTAACATTATCAATGAAGTATTTTGTGAAATCACTTACAGTTTCATCAATCGCAATAGGAATTTTTGTTTTTGTTAGCTCTTCAATATCAAGAAGTGTCATAGTTTTAATGGTTAAATGAAAAATATGTTATAATTCAATTTTATTTATCATTCATTTTTTCATAGTATTCTTTAGATATTTCACAACCTTTAAATGCCCGTTTTGTATTTTTTGCAGCAATTGCTGTAGTACCACTACCTAGGAAAGTATCCATAACTACATCACCTTCATTTGAGTGTTTTTTTATCAATTCTTCAAATAGCAGAAGACTTTTTTGCGTAGGATGAAACCGACTTTTACCCCCTTGTAGTGGAAAGTTATATATAGCATTATCGTATTTACTGTTGAACGTAGGTTTACCACCCTTCACGCCGAGTAATGCGATTTCACGACAATTCGTTAGGTAATTTGTTTGTGAATTGAGGGGTTGTGGGTTTGTTTTAACCCATTCAATAAAACGAATTTGCTTGAACTTATGCTTTTCCATTATATCTTTGAGAGGAGTAATCTTCCATATATCAAAGAACACAATCATAGTCCCTCCTTTTTTGAGTTTTTTATAATATTCACCAATAAACTCGTCTAGTTTATCCATAGTAAATGATGTATCCCATTCACCATATTCGGTTTGAACACTATATTTCGAACCGTAGATTGACCCATACTTCAAATAATTCGTCTTCATTGCATCTTCGGTCATATCTTTCTTTTTACCAACATATTTATCTTTTACTTTGTTCCAATCATCTTCTGTCTTTACGAATTCTACACCTTTCGCTTGATTATCTTTTATCTGTTTATGAAGATTACCCATACCTGTTTCGGAAGATGTAATATAGGGAGGGTCTGTTAATACAAGGTCAATAGAATTGTCTTCTATGCTCTTTAAATATTCAATACCGTCTGCATTAACGATGTCGATGGTTGGTTCGGTCATTTAATTTAAAATGTGTATTCATTTTTATATAATAATTTGTGAATTTCAATTTTTTAAATCTCAGAAAACCTCGATTTTGAAGAGATTTTTCGGTTAATTTGTGATTTTTTTAATGAGTATAAAAACGAAATTTTAATTGAGTATAAATTAGAATGCCTGACGATGTTATTGATTATTCAAATACTGTGTTTTATAAAATATACTGTAAAGACCAAGCAGTAAAAGACCTTTATGTCGGACATACTACCAACTTCGTGCAAAGAAAATACAATCATAAGAGAACATGTATTCAAGAAAATGATAGCAATAACAATTTAAAAGTATATAAATTTATTCGTGAGCACGGTGGGTGGGATAATTGGAAAATGGATATAATTGGATTTAAAGATTGCTGCGATCATTATGAAGCAAGAAAAGTAGAACAGAAATATTTTGAAACATTAAAAGCCACTTTAAATAGTATAGAACCGCTGCCTAAACCGAAACCCCGATCTACACAAATGCCAAAAGAAAAACGTGTTAGATATTACGATGTTTGCCGAACAATAAGTCAAACAGAAAATTCTTTATTTGTTCATGAAGAAACAAACAGCGAAACAACGACTACCATAAATACCCCCCAAAACTCAAGAATATTTCAGTGTGAAAAATGTAACTTTGAATGCTTTAAACAAAGCGATTATAATAGACATTTATTGACTGCTAAACACAAACGAATGACTACGAATGACGAAAAAATTCCTAAAAATGCTAAAAATAAAGATTATAATTGTGAATGTGGGAAAATATATAAGTATCGTCAAGGATTACATAAGCATAAAAAGGTTTGTGCTCTCATTAATAATTCTATAGTCGTTCAAGAGAACCAAGAAGAAAAACCTTCTATGATTGAAAAACCTTCTATGATTGAAATTATAACACAAAATAAAGAACTTATGAATTTACTAATTTCCAAAAACAACCAAACTGATGAATTGATTCAACAAAATAGAGAAATGCAAAAAACTATGTTAGAAATGGTTCCAAAGATAGATAATAATAATAATAATATAACAAAGAATTCCGGGATAATAGAATAATCTCAGAAAACCTCGATTTGGATTCTTCTATGATTTTTCGAAAAGTGGACAAAAATAATTGTCCAATTTTCATTTTTCTGAGAATACTTTCTCAGCAACTTTTCTGAAAAACGCGTTCTTACCATAATGCAGTAAAAAGTATTTTTTATGTTTTTTTATGTTAGCATAATATTTTTTTGGTTTTCATTCGTTTTATTTAGGCGTTTTATATCCTTTCCATTATTAGGAAGGATATGGAAAGTATTAAAACGCCAAAAAACGCCAAAAAATTTATTTGTGAAAAATGTAACTTTAAATGCTGTAAAAAAAGTGATTATAAAAGGCATTTAACAACAGCAAAACATAATATGGAAATGTTGGAAAGAAAAAAAACGCCAAAAAACGCCACAAAATATTCTTGCGAATGTGGTAAAATATATAAGGTTCATTCTGGGTTATGGAAACATAAAAAGGTTTGTGCTCTCATTAATAATTCTATAGTCGTTCAAGAGAACCAAGAAGAAAAACCTTCTATGATTGAAATTATAACACAAAATAAAGAACTTATGAATTTACTAATTGCCAAAAACAACCAAACTGATGAATTGATTCAACAAAATAGAGAAATGCAAAAAACTATGTTAGAAATGGTTCCAAAGATAGGTAATAATAATACAACAAACAACACAAACAACAATCAGTTCAACTTACAAGTATTTTTAAATGAGGACTGTAAAGACGCAATCAACTTTTCTGATTTCATAAAACAGATTCAAGTTTCTTTTGAAGATATAGAGAACCAATCAGAAAGTGGGTATGTTAAAGGGATTTCAAAGCTTTTTATTGAGAATTTAAAAGAATTGGGAACACATAAAAGACCGATTCATTGCACTGATAAAAAACGAAAGACACTCTATATCAAAGAAAATGATGAGTGGGATAAAGAAGGTTCTCAAGATACACTAAAAAAAGGAATACAAGAAGTAACAAGGAGCACCATGAGAACTCTAATAAAAGAAAAGGAGAATCAAGCAGAAGAATTTGCTGATATGGAATCTGAATTCTCTAAAAAATGTCTCGTTATCCAGCGTAATTTGATACCAACCGCTCCGCGTGAAACTGCGTTTAGTAAGGTAATGGAAAATATAACAAAGAATTCCGGGATAATAGAATAATAGAAGACAATAAAAACAATTTTGTGAAAAATCATAGAATTCTGTGTCGGGTCTATAGGGGCATGGGTAGGATAATGAGATACTGGGGGTGGAGTTAGCGAGACAATAGATTTGTATATTTTGTGACCGGATAGCAAAAGAAACACGTGGTTTCAAAAATTTATTTCATAATAGCATTAAATTCTTTAATGAGTTCTTGTTTTGATATAGATTTAGGTCCAACAGTATTATTTTTACAATCATATTGAATATTTTGAAGTTTATTATATAGCGTATTGGTAAATTTTTTATCAAATTGAATGAAGTAATGAGATTGAATAGATTTTGAATTAGTATCAGTATCAATATTACCAGCGTTAATGCCTACTCTGGTGAAAGAAATGTCGTGGTCGTCATCTTTTTTAACAAATCTAAAATTATTCGGTAAAAGTTTAACAGGAGCATCGCGTTCGGCATCTTTCTTGATCCATATTTGAAATACACAAGGAACATTATAAATAGTATTATTAACATTAAAAGCATTATCGTGCAAATCATATTCCAACGCCAAATGAAAAGATAGTGGGAAATGTTTTTTTAAACTATTCTTCTTGAAAGATTTTGGTAATATAAATGATATGCTATTGCAATACCGAGAGGATTGTTTAATAAATTTAATAGCAAGAGACGACTGTCGTCCAAATGGTGGATTACCGATAACATGAATTCTGTCGTAAGATTTTGAATTGGGTATATCATCGTATTCAAGTGAAATAAAGTCTTTTTGAACGATATTATCATTATCAGGTTCAATATCATAGAATAGATGATGTTTTGAAATTAGTTTTATATGTGGTATAAATGAACCGTTGCCCGCGCTGGGTTCGATAACCAAATCATCATCTTTATTAATATTCACATTATCCTTAATTAATTTCATACATATATCAACCGTATCCTTATTTGTATAGTATTTATCAATTGTGTCTCTTGAAAGACCGGTATTTTGTATCATTTTATTATATTATATATAATAAAATATTTATATTATTTTTTAAGCAGTTTATTCCGTTATATTGCGGCAATAGTGCTATAAATACAACCGAAATGAATACATCCTACCGATTACTTAGGTTCGCAATTTCCTGTATTGCGATTCCTTCTTGTCCCTTTTGGGCATCTGGTGGAAGTGGTTGTCCCCTTTGAACGTCTTGTGTAAGTAGAATTGGTTGTCTCATTTGAAAGTCTTATGGAAGTAGAATTGGTAGTTTGTTTAGAAACTGTGGTGTTTTTAACAGTTTTATTCTTAGACTTTTTAGCGTCAGTTTTAACATCAAATTGCCATGATGGATTACATAGACCAGATATATTTTGCCATCTAAGTCTTAATGAAATATTTTGGCCTGACATAGTTGGGAATAATAATCGTTCATTTTCAACGACAACTCCTGACGGTTCTTTGACAAGAACGAAATCACCGGGTGCGTATTGGTCGGTTTTCCAGTGTAGATCGCCGTCTGTATACTCGCACAATAGATACACTTTATCCTTTGGTACATTATTATGGTCCCTTGGTTTTTGTTTGATAAAAATAGATTCTTCTACTTGGTTAATCAAATCTAGTGTGATGCCGCCATTTTGTTCCATTTCTTTAAAATAATCTATAATGGTTTGTGTTACAACCTTTTGTTGTTTCTTATAGTTTTCGCCCTTCTCGTCGTAATTTTCTCTGATAATTCTAAGTTGTTCGTTTATTGGTGCACACGTAGAAAGTCCTTCTCTTCTCATTTTCTCCCAATCATTTTTTGACCAAACACTTTTCCCTATGATTTTGGCATAAATGTCTTTATCGCTTGATTCCAATTTGATGTCTACACCAATAACCTTATTCACTTTTGGTAGTCCATTTATGTAATAATAGTCATGATACGGAACATCAAAGAAGGGTTTTGATACATTTCCTACTTGATAAAACTGGGGTAGAACACCCAACGACGACTGATGTTTATATTCGAGTGGTATAAATGCGCGCTTTGTCTTATCGGCATTCGTTATGCGGACAGCAAAGTCATATGAATACTTACTCCCCCCTCTTTGGCGAATATGAAAAGTCCCATCATCGGTTTCACCCGTCTCCGTTTTATATATCGTCTGTAGCAGTTCCTTGATTTTGTTACACTCAGCAAACCAGTGTGACCATCTGGGGTGTTTTAAAAACTGATTATTGTCTTTCATTCTAAATATAAATTCGATTAACGCTTCGCGTTTGCTATTATTGATTTGATTATGTGCCTTACTAATATTAATTTGTTCGCTGGTTTCCTGTGCTGCATTAGTAGGCATCTCGGCGTGTAGGTCTAAATAATAAATATCATCTAGTGTGATGGGGTTTTTATCACGAAGTTTTATTTGTTTTGGGGGCGTATTGGATATACCAGCAAGCGAAATGCGTGACATTTCTATTATATATACTGTATATATTATATATAAAATATATGTTGATTACTATAAAAGAACTGCGTTAAATGCATATCCGGAAACGAAATAATTTATATATAAAGGAAAATGATGCTTGTGATAAAGAAGGTTCTCTAAAAGAGAAAAATATAGATAGAATAATAAAAACATTAAGATGGGTTCGATAGTTGGTAAATAAGAGATGGTCTTTTATAAATAAAAATCATAGAATTCTGTGTCGGGTCTATACAGGCATGGGTGGGTTAATGAGATGCCGGGAGTGGAGTTAGCGAGTTAATAGATGTGCATATTTTGCGACTGGATAGCAAAAGAATCGCGTGGTTTCAATAATATTTTTCAGAACAGAAAATATTATCGTGTATTTTTGAGGTATTTTTTAAAATAATACTCTAGGTTCTCCTCTTGTCTTCTGGAAAGTATAAATTAAATTAAGAAGTGTGTATAACGATTGAAGGTTTTTTATTTGCTGCCTCTACTTTCATAGCGCACGACCGCTGATGTGCTGATAGACTCTGCTGATTGCGTCCGACAAAGTTATTACATATTTTACACTTATAAATATCAGTAGATGTATAAGCCATATCAACGCCGGCGTATTTTGTGGAAAGGTATTTATCTAGACTGGGAAGTTGCATTTGATTGAGACTAACCGTCATTTTTTTAGTAAAATCTTTCATATTCACAAGAATATTATCGCGTTGGCTAATGAATTTTTGATATTCGTCATTAATTTCATCAAGAATGGTCTTTGAAATCGTGTTCTCTAATTTGTTACCATCAATCTCACTTAACTTTACAGCAAAATTATCAATAATATCTACAGCGAGTTTGATTTTGTCTGGAGAATACTGGCAATGTTGAATATATACAAGGACGTTGCCCTTATGAATATCGATCTGGAAGTTATTTTTGAATGTAATGCCTGAATTCTGTGACATGAAAATACCGTGAGTATTTTGAACATCAATATCACGAATGAATTTTAAGACTTCATCCTTGGGAATATTATGGTCATACTCTTTGTTCTCAAAAAGAATTGTAGGTTTTTCAAGACGTTTCATTATAAAATCCCCTGCTGCCTTTGAACCACTGGTATTAATAATTTCAGCGTTGGAATATAGTGAATTTATAACACCATTTAATTGGTGTTCTCCAAATTTACCCTTGTTAGAAGAATTCTGGTATTTGTTAAGGAATAGTTCTAATCCATTAAATAGTTTTGATTGCACTCCATCAGACAAAGAAACATTCTCTTTTAAATGGTCGATATTTTTAGTGACCCTACCTTCAGATGCAGTAATATATGTGAATATAGGATTTTGTATAGATTGTGTGAGAGAACTGTATTTAGAGTCAATCATATTCAAGAATTCTTGGCGCGATTGTTCGTCACTAACTGAATCAACTAAATTACGAATATCGTTATTAATTGCTGTATGAAAACTATTAAGGTTCTCTTGAATTAGTTGATAAACCTTGTCTTGGTTTTTTGGTATGATATCTCCAAGTACCAAAGAAGTTTTATCAATAAGATTCGTTGTATTCTTATCTAATAAGGTGCTAATCTTTTCATTTGCGTGTAGAGTATTGTTAGCAAGGAGTTCTTTTACGTCACTAATATAATCGGTTTTTAGCGATGTGAGTTGTGTGTCCATATTTTTAAGAATATTTTCATTAACGTTAGAAATATTAGCATTTATAGTTTGAATACCTTGTGATAATTCACAGATTTGTGATTGGTTCTCTTTCATAAAGTTCAATAGTTGTGCATTAATATTTTCATTAAGGTTCTCCGTCATGTTATTGAAAATGGTCTCCATAAATCCAACGAGTAGAAGATTTGCTGTTTCAAAAGATACATTTGGGTTCTTTTTATAAAATTCAAATACTTTCTTGTTATTCAAAGCAAGTGTGCAGTCATTTGTATCCAT
>Ga0181412_1001116_pt1 | contig 10666 bp, 7 predicted proteins | sample 35SPOviralmetaG_FD_130113 | JGI IMG/M metagenome (GOLD analysis project Ga0181412, IMG submission 130113) | Marine viral communities from the oligotrophic San Pedro Time Series (SPOT) site, San Pedro Channel, CA, USA - 35 SPOT_SRF_2012-08-15 | ecosystem: Environmental > Aquatic > Marine > Strait... | reverse complement strand
ATAGCAGAAGACGCTCGATGCGTCAACCAGGTTATGCAAGTAATTGCGGCACTCGCCTGATTTGCTACAAGAGTAATTTATCAGAGTTGATCTCAGAAATCAACCCCCCTTGTGCCAGTTTACGATCAGTATACGTGATTGTTTAGTTAAGTAAAATTAATGCGCCAGTGATTGTAACGTTTCCTACTGCTGACATTGTAACCGCAGCACCACCAGCAATAGTCATTGCTCCACTTGCAGCAACAGTCATTACTCCGCTAGCAGTTATTGTTGATGCTCCACCTGCTGCTGATGTGATTGCTCCACCTGCTGTCGAGGTAGCTGCACCACCAACTTTATTGAGATATGCTCCAGTAGTATCCATATTATATGCACCACCAACCTTCCAGTCAACTGCACCACCAATCTTATACTTAGTTGCTCCTAAAACGTTTACATTATGGAAACCTGGCGAATTAATAACAACATTTGCTCTAGGATCAAATTGCATCATCATGTCTTCAGAGACACCAAATACCATTTTTTGACCTAAAATAATTTCTTTATCATTATCAGTGTATTTCTCAATGTTACCAGCAACCATAGAAATAGTTCCACCACCTCCTGATCCTGCTTGAATATAAACTTGTGTTTTTCCAATTAACCAAAGTTCTTCAGTTGCCTCAATTTTAATTTTCTTTGCCTTTACTACTCTCTCACTTCCGATAGCGTTCTCTACTACATCACCATATGCGACAACATTTAGTGCATGACCCTCAGATTCTGGACCTCCATCATTGTATTCAATATCCGTTCTACCACCATGATATTGCTGCTGTCCCTCTGTGTGAATAGACAACAATCCGCTTGCCGGACCTGCCTCGTTTGATTTATCACCCGTTCGTAAAACAATACCACCATCAGATAAAAGTGAAATAAACCCACCAGAACCAGGAGCTTTTGGAATACATGGACCATCAATCCTTAATGCTCCAGTAGATCCATCTGGCATCAACCTTTCATAAATCTCACATCTAGTTAGTGATCCTTTATAGGCAGTAGAAAATGCAGGATCACTTCTCAGATTCTGAGTTTCATTTGGGGTTACTGGTTTTGCTGGTCCGTTTTTTAAATCATTATATGTTTTATTACTTGCCGACTGTGCTTTTGCAATAGACGCTTCTATATTTTCGTGATTCTGATTATGTGCCATTATCTACTCTCCTACGGGCAATCAACATAGCGACCTGTACCAATCTTAGTGGCACCAAGTACAGCAAGATTTTCGGTTTCTCTACAAACAAGAGAAGGAATCATGGTAGAACCATAACCACCACCGCCAACTACAACAATTTTTGGTAACTCGTCAAAGGTCAACGATCTATCCAATACTCTAGCTCCAATTACAAATCCATCATCATTAATAATTGCCTCAGCAACACCCAATTTTCCATTTACATAAACGTTTGGTTCAGAAGTATATCCCTGCCCCGGACTAATAATTGTGAACGTATCAATTATACAACGAACATTGTTATCAGATGCCAGATTTAATTTATATCCATAACCAGGAGATTTAACACGAATTTCAGTAATAAATCCTCGCTCATCTAACAGAGGAGTTGCAATTGCACCGACACCTTCACCACCAACAAAGACGAAAGGTGGTTCCGCCCATGCATCACCTGGGTCATCAATAGGAATTTCTATAATTCCACCATCAGGATCTGTAATTATTTTACCAGGATCAACTGTTGGCGGTGTAAACTCATCATATGTATTCTCTGGAGTCTCACCCTCACCCTCATCAAAATCACTAGGATCATCATTTCCAGCAGTATCATCTGAACTAATTAAGACATCAACAAAAGCACCTGTTGTATCAATAGTAAACCTAAGAACTTCTTCATCTTCTATTACACCATCTTCTGCGATTCCAACAGTAACAGATGCTGTATTATTATTAATTACAAATGTACCTCTGATTTCTGATCCAATAAGATCGTCTGATGTGATACCTGCTCCTGTCAGTGTATATCTAAGTGTCGCTCCATTTATAATATTTGTTGTTACAATAGAATATTTAATAAACTCACCTTCTTTTACAAAACTTTTATCAGCGAAAACCCTGAATGTTGAATCTAAATCTGTTGTATCATCTATACCACCAGCAGGAGTGTCATCTCCATCACCACCCGATTCTCCTTCTTCAGGAATTTCTCCTACTACTGGAGGGAAGGTTTCAGCAATTCCAGTAATCGGGTTTACCTCACCAAGTGGTGGTTTCGGATCCAAAGGATCAGTAACATCTCCTTCTGTGATAGTACATTTTGCAACATTTTTGATAAAGGAAGATTCAATGTCTGGATCACCAATAGGAGAATTTATATTCATTTTGATAAAGAAGTCTTCATTTGGCTCTATTTCCGAAGAAAAGAAAGTTTTAATAATAATTCTCTTCTCACTTTCCCCAGAAGCAAATCCAAGAATATCATTAACTGGAAGATAGTCAACATCTTTAGTTGCTGTTCCTTTTTTAGATAACGTTTTAAATGTAATAGACGAAGCTTCAGCAATATATCCAGATCTGATAACAGTAAATACTGCATCATTCCCTTCTTCTACAATAATATCATCAATACTATAAGAGATTTTTTTCTTTTTAGACGCAGTTCCCGGTGGTATAGATTGTCCTATTTCTTCTGGACCTGAAGGTACACCTCCAATAAACCCAACATCTGTTATTTCCAACGATTTGCCTTCGTATGCAGGGGGACAAGTATATTGTGTATAATCTCCAGTGGTAACTGGGAATAGATTATCAATATCTTCTAAGAGTTTATCAAGGAAATCTTCTTCATCGTTATCTCTCTTTTCTTTCTTACCAGTATTACAGATTTTTTTATACTTAGCACAATCTGATGCTGGACCAGAGCAAGAAATTCCCAATAGTTTAAGAATAAAATTGATTGCCCCACCTAACAAATTAAGAGCACTACCAACAATGCCAAGAATATCTTGAAGAGGACCTAAGATAGTTCCTAACATTTCTTCCATCAAAGCATTGAACTGAGATAGAATACCATTTACTAATGTATCCAATAAACATGCAGCATTCTTATAAATTTGGGTAATGTAACTCATAATTACATTTGTCAACCATTTTTCAAGACGCTTTCCAAGATCTTCCATTTTACAACCAAGATCTTTTAACATCCTATTAAACCATTCTGTAACTGGAGTCAAAATATTACCAGTATCACTTGGTGCAATTAACATCTTAATAAGATCTTTTACGCCAGCAGTAATTTTTTGAATTACAAACCCCTTTACTCTAGCAATAAACTCTCTAAGAACTTTCTGTGCTTTGCTAACGTACTTTCTACCAATTCCAACAACATCACTGATTTTACCATTGGCTTGACTTACTAGATATGATCCAATATTTCCATTGTTTCTTTGTATTTCAAAGAGCAACTCTCCCAAGATAATCTTCATCTGCTCTTTGATATCTGGTTTGTCGCACTTTTCTGCTACAGTTTGACACCACTTTTCATCCACCATCGATTTTCTTTTTCTTTCAGATACAGAAACTTTAGATTTACCATCCTTATTTCTACTTCCGTCAGGTAAAGCTCCACATACCGTGTTGGGGGTTTTTCCATCTCCAGGTGTTCCATCAGTTGGTGGATAACATTGATTTACATCAGAAGATACGGTAGTTTCTAATCCTGTCGTACCATCTGGTGTTGATTGATTTGCTTTAATTGTAGCACTTGGAGTTTGACCGATAGACCCCATTACTATTGGTTTTTGTTTATCGGTATCAAAATAAAAACCAACAACCCAACATCCCTTGATTAATTGGTGGTTTGCTCCACCAATATTACCAGGCATGAAAGGAACATTAACAGGCATCATAACCTGAGCCCATGGCAAGTCTTTCGTATCAAGGAGCTCCTTACTTGAGGGATGATCTCCTACGATACGAACTTTAAGTCGATAACCGCCTTTATTATCAGAAGATTCAGCAGTAGTTTCTTCGACTTGACCCACCCACCAATTGAAGGAATCTCCAACGCGATGTGTTTTTATGATACTTGATAATAGTTGGTCCATATTAATTAATCATCATATACTAAACATTCCGGTTCCGATGGATTCTGATCACAAAAAAGTTCCAATGCAGTGGGATCATGATGATCTCCTGCTTCAATTTCTTTTTTGTGATGTTCCACATAATCTTCCAATTCATGCAGTTCGCCTTCAATATGACGACGCTGATTGGGAGAAATCATAGGATTATCAAGGATTTCCTTATCCTTTTCAATATGCTTTTCGATGCTTTCCATAAGTAATTGCTTCTACGGTGTTATTTAGTGCCGTGGTTTGATACTCTATCCTTCATGCCGTAAGAATCTCTCATTAATCTAAGAGTTGTTGTAAATCTTCCATTAAGTCCAGATGTAGAATTATATGAATGGACGACTTCGCGAACCAAATACAATCCGCTACTTTCTGAATCAAATGGATCTTTCTTACCCTCTTCAGTAGAAAGTTTATTAATCAATCTAATATCAATTTTATCACCAGCACAAATTTCCGGATTTCCTGGAACGACAATAGTGCATACTTGATTTTTTAATAACTCATATCTGGCAATAGATTGTGCTGCGTAAAATTTTTGCCAATCAGCAAATTCCGTTGGAGATGTTGCTCCATCAGAAGGTTCTGGGGATGCTGGACCTGCTCCATTATACCAAGTTTCATGATCTAGAAATATTGACATAATTCTAGTTGGATAATCACTAAGTTCAATTTCATTTATTGGAATTAAACTAATATTTTCTTGTCCACCTAGATGCGCCATATTATCATAGCTATCACGAATTTTATAGACAAACTCTTCATACTGTCCGGTAGAATAATTAAAAAAGACTACTAAAGATGAATATTTACCTCTCCTAAGAGACTCAATAACATCAATTTCAGCATCAAAATACGATTCATAAATGGCAGTATCTAAATCATTATCATCTTGGTTACCCAATCTTTCAATGTATGGTCCCCATGTTTTATCTTCCAGTTTTTTGGATTTTAACTTGCTTGTTTTATCAGCACATAAAGTATCAACGGCAAAGAAATTATAACCCCTTCTGGTTTCCCAGAATAGAAATCCACCACTTCCTTTAATACTCTGAGATGTTTCTCCCTTTGAACTTTTGTCTTTTCCTGACGTATAATCAGATTGAGGAGAAACACTATTCCCACTAATTGAATTTAAAATATCAAACGGTCTTCTTCTATTTGCAATAATTTTTACATTAAATTTTGATTTTTCTGAGTTGATTGGTTTTTCTGTTTTTAAACTGTTTTTTAATAGATCTTTTAAAATATCTTCCGGATTTCCAGACAATGGTTTTGATACTCTTGTAGCTTCATTAATCAACAATTCTTTAGAGATCAATCCCAAATTATATGTTTGCTTATTTTGTCTCGCAAATCTGTTCTGGATAGTCCATACAACCATTTTATATTCATACAATTCATCAGACGCTGCAGTAAGAACCGTTATTGTTACTTCTTCTCCTCCCTGAATAGGTAATACTTGCAGTAGACCAGCACTATCAACTACCTCCATCACTCCAGACAGGAAAGGACTATCAACATTTTCAACGTAATCAAAGGTATTAACTAGATCTTTGATCTCTTTAGATCCCTTATCGTTATTTGGTTTAATTTTTATACTTTTAAGTAAAAAATCAGTAGGTTTAGAAAATTGTCCCATAATTATGACAAGTTAGCGTTTTTTAACCAGCTAGGAGTTACACCACCAGCAGCAGATAAACTAGTTACTAGCATAGAATCATTACCTTTCTTATCACCTGCTGCTGCTGATGGTACAGGAACTGAAACAACTAATGGTTTGCTCATCATGCTCCTTTCCGTTGCACCAACTTCAGCGGATGTTTGTAACAAAGAGGATTCGGTGTATGCACTACTAAGAAGATCTGGACGTTCATTCATTAATTGTATTTGTTGTTTTTGTAATTTTTTATCTTCTTCTATTCTTAAGTTATTGAATTCTTCAAGTGTTTTAATTTCCTCTCCTTTTTCATTCCAATATGTATATCTTCCACCAAATACTCCGGCATGATATTGAATTTTTCCTACACCAGGAACTACTACAGCTTCTTCAGGTTTACTGCTTCTATTTTTAGTCGTAATAGATTTTCGTATTTTTTCATTAACAGATTCCTTTGATATTGATTCACGCAACCTTGCTAATGCCTTAAGTTGGTTATCAATTCTTACTTGTTTTTCTTTTTCAGTTTCTACAGGTCCGCCAACTGGTGGTGGGGTTACTACTGGCTCTGGGGGTGCTTTTGGTGTAAGTGCTTTCGCTTGCGCTGCAGCATCAGTCATCGGGGAAGAAATTCTATTCTTTGCGTTGTTGTAGTAACCAGTAGGGTCTACTGTAGTTCCATCTCTTTCAACCTCAAAATGTAAATGAGTTTGTTCGACACCTGCGGCGTTACTGTATTTTGTTAAATCTGCAATATGTTGACCACCATAAACTGTATCGCCTTTTTTAATATCAGACCTAGGGTCAACATGGTAGTATTTTGTTACCATACCATCTCCATGATCGACACTCATGATTCCACCTGGACCTCCCCCTGTTGGAGAAGTACTTATTACTGTTCCAGTTTTATATGCAATAACAGGAACATCTTTATCACCCAATGAATAAGCATCTGTAACATCAATACCCATATGAGGTCTTGCCCCACCATCTCTACTAGCACCAAAGTTTTGTCCTTTAGAAGCGTTTCCTGCCTCTCTCGCAGGAGCAGCGACAGGATTAAATGTGTCACCATTAACAGGTCCCGTATATGGACTTAATGGAGATCTAAATGGATTTAACAAAGCTTGAAATAAATTATATCTACCCCCACCCCCAGATCCAGGAAGGCCTGGCAAGTTAGGAAAACTAAACAGATTCTTGAAATTAAGCCATCCACCTTTCTTGTCAAAATATTCAGCTAGACCTTCTGATTGAAGTTTTGCATAATTTTTCCTATCTCTTTTCTGTGCTTCAAGCATACCTTCACCAAATGCAAGGAATGTTTTCTTACCCTCACGACCTTCGAGTGGAAAAACACCTTCTTTCTTATTACCTTCACCCATCAGACTAAGAGTAGGACTATCAATAATACCACCTTTAGCAAATGGAGTTACACCCATATCACGCCCCGCAAGGGCAGCATCAATACCAATCGATCCCAATGTACCAACACCAGGAACTGTAGATGCTGCACCAGATGCTAATTCAAGACCTGCTCCAAGTACATCTCCCCGCATAAGTCTTTCTACACCAAAACCAAGACCAGCAATTAATCCAACACCAGGAATTTTTTTAAGTGCTGCTTTACCTAATCCTTTTCCTACTCCTTTTGCTAATCCTTTACCTGCAATCGTAACACCAGTTTTTTTAAGTCCCCTACCCATCGCAATCCCGCCTAATCCGGTTAGTGCTCCTCTAGCAGCACCCATTCCTCTAGAAATGCCACGGCGAGCGCCACCAAGACGCCTACGTGCTAATCTTCTTCTAGCACCTCTTTGCCTTGGTTTACCGTATCCACGATCCATATCTCGACCGCTCATAAAATCAAGACCATCACCAAGAAGGTTTGCTCCACCACCCAACAACCCTCCTAGCATTTGACGCTTACCAGGTTTTTCTGCTCTTAATTGACCAGAAAAGTCATCTTCAGTAAATTCTTTTGCTTCAGCAGCAGCTAACTGCCTTGATAACATTTGTTCTTGATGATCTTCAGCTGCACCTGCTAATTGTCTTTGTTGTGCTAATTGCCTTTCTGCAATAGAAACTTGAATTTGTCCTAGAGATTGAACGCTTTCAACAACTTTTATACTTACTTTTTGAACTCCAGTGACAGCAGCAATATTACTATTACTAGTTTGAACGATTAATTGACCGATCTGGTTCAGAATACCAGCAAGATCTTTAATCTCTGTTGCTGTGGTATTAACAGTAGAAAATCCAGCAGCGTTTTTTCCACTCCCCTGATACTTAGATAATTCTCCACCAAGAACTTCAGGATTTATTGCTTGAGCGCCTGATTCTAAAAAACCAGCAACACCACCTGAAGCACCTCCCGCATTAGATATACCTTTTGAGATATTTGCTAATACTCCACCAGGAGAAGATTTTACTTGATTAGTTACTCCATAATCAAATCCCCCACGAAAACGAGATGTTTGAGATCCCGTAGGATCTCTACCAGGACCAGGATCTGACTCAAATCTACCTCTGGTTTTGGCAACTCTATCTCCACCAAAACTAGATCCTAATGCTCTCTTAAAGAAATATCCTCTACCAATTCCTGCTTCTTCTAAGGATGTACCACCTTCTTCCGCTTTTTTTGAAGCAAAAGCACGCTCTTTACGAGCCATATTTGATGATTTTCCAATTCTATTGCCGATGGCACTAGCAATGTCACCAACTAAACTGGATTGTCCTCTAACGTCTGTTGCTGATAGATTTCCATGTGCCATTATCGTTGCTTAGCTGCCGCTTCCTGTTGTTGTTTGACTTGTTCTAAGTGCTGCATCAATAGAGAAACATATACTTGCCTCTCAAATGGCATCATATTTTCAATTTCACTTAAACTATATTTATGATGCTGCATCAAAGCAAAACTAGTTTTATAATACCCTTCCAAAGAATTATGGAAGAGTGCTATCCGAAAAAATTGTTTAGCCCCAAAATCATAACATTATTCTCAACTCCAGTATTTGGGTTTTTAAATTTAACCAAATGTTGAAGTTTTGGAGCAGATTCAAAGAATTTTTGAATATTCTCGAATTGACTATTTGTCAAACCTTCTAAAAATTCAATAAATTCTTTTTTGCTAGTAGTAGAAGAATCATAAACATCTTCACCATCAAAAATTTGATCGATACATCCTGCTACAATTTCAATAATACCATCTGTTGTTGGAGCAGCTCCAATAATTGAAGATTTTACAAACTCATTAAAATTAGGATACTTCATAAGAATACCCATATTATCAGATAACATAATTTTATTACTATGACCTTCTGGTTTTTCTACTTTAACATCAGTTAAATTGAGTTTGTATTTAACCTGAGTTTCTCCGTCATCTTCACAGAGCAACATTAATTCAACAATTTCTCCAACAGATACTGCACGAATTTGCAAGAAAATGTATTCGAGATCAAAAATTGCTAAATCTTCCAATTTGACTCGCGTTTGAATGCAACCCTTTAATAATTGCTTTACTGCATCTTCAATCTGCTTCTCGTCCTCAGATTCTAATGCCAATAAAAGTAATTTTTCTTCTTTTACAACAAATGGACGATATTTGATTTTTTTGCCAGTAGATGGAATTTCCAACTCATAGGTTGGAAGAACAACTTGTGGTAATGCCATTATGTTTAGATCATATCATATTAATATTTAGTGCGACTTTTTTAAGCAAAAATGAGCGGGAAAAATTTTCCCACTTTTATGGAATTAAAAAATTTAATTTGCTATGCTACAGGCAATTTGATTCCATAAGGATTTGTGAGGTCTAGATTACCAGTATCGCTCTGTGCTTTATCAAGATTGCTTTTTCTTGGATTTACTTTAAGACTTGTATTCTGTATTCTAGCTTTATCTGCTACATTCAACACATCTCTATCAATAGTGTAATGCCTTTGATATTTAAATTGCGCCGTTACTTTTGTTATCTGCGATGATCCAAACTGAAGAGGAATAGCGTCAATTGCATATGGATATGCTTTTTCCATTACATATGTGATTGGTTGGCGCTGTGTAGTCGAATCTGGACCATTTTCAGTTTTTGTAATCTTAATATCTGCTGCATAATTATCCCTATAAGCTAATCTAGTAACTCTATTAGGTCCTGAACCTTCATCACTAAAAATATTATTAAACCACCCATTTAAAAATTTTAATATTGATAGATTAGCATCCAACATAAATCCCAACTGCAGTTCAGTAAATACTCTTGTATGTGGGTAATCTAAATTTCCTAGTCCACTATAAAGACCATTAATGCTTCCTGTTGCAGTGTTGACATTAGGCAATTGCGCTTCATCACACATAAAAGATAGCGCATCTCCTTGAGAAAGTTCACCTGGCATCGGAACAGGAGCTCCTTCAATTGCAACAAGAAAGTTGTTGCTAAATGACATCCCACCATTTTTTGCTACATGATTAAGGAAACTATCTATCGACACACTAAATACCTATGTTGATCCTTCTATATTTATGGCATACTCTGGATTTTACAAACCCAAAAATCCTACTAAGTATCGTGGCAATCCAACAAACATTGTTTATAGATCACTTTGGGAACGTAAGTTCATGGTGTTCTGTGATAGTAATCCATCAATAATCGAATGGGGTAGCGAAGAGATAATCATTCCCTATCGCGCACCCGATGGTAAAGTAAGACGATATTTTCCTGACTTTTACATTAAAGTAAAAGAAAAGAGTGGGAAACTTACCAAGTATATTATTGAGATCAAACCCAAAAAACAAACAAAACCACCGAATGAGAAAAATAAAAAAACTGCTGCCTATCGTAATGCCGCACTGACTTACGTAAAGAACCAAACTAAATGGTCCGCT
>Ga0181412_1001109_pt1 | contig 10711 bp, 5 predicted proteins | sample 35SPOviralmetaG_FD_130113 | JGI IMG/M metagenome (GOLD analysis project Ga0181412, IMG submission 130113) | Marine viral communities from the oligotrophic San Pedro Time Series (SPOT) site, San Pedro Channel, CA, USA - 35 SPOT_SRF_2012-08-15 | ecosystem: Environmental > Aquatic > Marine > Strait... | reverse complement strand
TTCATCGAGTCATTCGATAATCCAGTCGTGGCTATGAAGTCTAAGATTAGACAAGCAATTTCTTACCAAATCATTAAAGCAGATAACGATGGAGTTAAGTGGTTTGACACTAACAAGCATATTGTATCCGTGCCTGCTGGACAGGATCCTGTTGACGTTTTTGTTCGTTATTGCATGACCGAGGCTGCTGCCCCCGTCGTAGCCGAGATCGAGCGACAACTGGACTGATTTCATATATACACCTCTGAAAAAGCCTCCGAAAGGGGGCTTTTTCTTTTTCGTATATTTGCTTCATGGCAAAGACATTCGGAGCTAGCTCAATGACGGTATTCAACACCTTGAAGGACCTTGCTAATAAGGACCAACAGGGCTTTGTTACTGAGGTTGAATTTAACAGGTTTGCCCAGGTAGCTCAGCTAAACATATTTAACGGTCTATTTGACGAGCTCAAAGATGCTCAGCGTATGTCAAGGGCTGGGTTCAATCCTTCTAGAGATAAATCTAGGACTAAAAGAATTCTTGAAGACCTTTCTGCTTTTTCTACAAAAGTCACCTTAGGTAAAACAAACGAGGTCTTTAATGTGTCTACAGGGCCTGACGCTGATCCAATGGCTAGGCTGATTAGCATAACGACTGCTGGGTCTATTCTTCTTGATCAGTCAACAAAAAAACCCATCGAAGTGTGTTACGATGAAGAGAAGCTAGAGCGTATCTTAATAAGTGATTTAAGCGCACCTACAGAAGACTTCCCAGTAGCTTTGATATCTGAGGATATACACGTTTTTCCTACTAGCATCAACAAGATTGAGGTACGTTACTACAAGTATCCAGAAGGGAGAGCTGCTGATACAGGGGCTAGGGTTGGTCAACAGCCTTCTGTTTATGACTCATCTTCAGTTAGTCCTGTTGTCATAGACTTTGAACTTCCAGAGCACTACACATCTGATCTGGTTTACGAGATAGGAAAGATGGTTGGGGTCAACCTTAGAGATAAAGATATAGTTAATTACACTGGTCAAGAGATTCAGGCCATTAAAAAATCTGAGACATTCTAATGGCTAGAAATACAGTACCCTTAAACCAGATTATAAACGACTTCATCATTACTATGGGTGAAGACGACTACGCTGGCAACGCCTCGGACACTCAGATTAGAACTCACGCCCTTAGAGGTATTCGAGAGATGGGTTTTGATATGTCCAAAAAAATTAGATCTCTAGCCTTAACTATAAACTCAGCAAACAACACTGTGGAGCTTCCAGATGACTTTGTTGATTGGAATAAGATAGGCGTTGTAGGTGGTGATGGATTGGTTTATGTTCTTGGTGAGAATAAAAATATAAACTACTCTCAGGCCTATCAGGATGGTCACGGTATAAAAGTAACAGATTCAGATGACGCTGCCGACTCAGATGGAGACGGAGTATTTGACAGAATTGAAGACAAGAACTCTACTTCTGGCTCATTTGATTCAACTGGATTCAACTCAACGGTATTTAGGGATCACTACTACGGTAATCAGAACGCCCTCTACGGAGCTGGAGGGGGTAGATACCGAGGTGAGTTTAGAGTAAACCTAGACCAAAACAGAATTGAGATCAGCCCTATATCTGGAGTTTCAGAAGTAGTGATTGAGTACGTGGCTGACGAGGGACGCTCTAAGAACCCCTCAGTTCACGTATATCTAGAGGAGGCACTCATGGCATACATGTATTACAAGATCGTTGAACGTAAGGCCTCTGTGCCAGCCAACGAGAAGGCTAGGGCTAGATCTGAATACTACAATGAGCGCAGAAAGGCCAACGGGCGTATCAAGTCATTCACGAAAGAAGAGGCTCTGAAGACGATTAGAAAAAATTACAAACAGTCACCTAAGTTCTAATGGCGATTGACAAGATAAAACTTAGACACCTTGCTAAAGACAAGGATGAAAGGCTTTTTGAGGAGGGCGATATCCTTGATGCTTTAAACGTCAACATATCCGCTGATGTAGAGTCATCAGGAGGTGTTGTAAAAAATGTAAACTCCACCATTCCAGGGACTCCCTCCACCACAGAGGACAGCTTAGTTAATGTAGAGTCTAGGGTCATTGGGAGTGTTTCTGACGACGCTAACGGTATGGTGTACTTTTTTGTTTGGACCGCTCTTAAAAAGCATCAAACAATATACCAGTACAGATCCTCTGATGAAACATACAGGATTGTATTAAGGAGCAGTGAGTTTGATTTTCAAGAACATGGGTTTGTAAATGCTGTGGTGATTAATGGAGAGTTTGAAGCAGATGACACACCTCAGACTATCGTTTATTTTACCGACAATCATAACCCTCCTAGGAAGATCAATGTAGATAGAGCATTTTCTACAGATTTTAATCTTTATTCAGACGCTGCTGTAAAAGAGTTTTTATCGGTTATTAAAAGCCCTAGCTCTTTTGCGCCCACTACTGAGCTTAGCACAGACTCAGGAAGAACTACAAACGGGCTATACGGAAAGGTGTTTCAGTTTGCAACACAATACGTGTATAAAGACGGAGAGGAGTCTTCTATATCACCTCACTCTAAGATTACCCACCCCAAGTATATGTCTCTTCAGGGGATAAATAGTGCTAACATAGATCAAACTGAGGTTATTGACGACAACTTAGTTTTACTAAACACAAGGTTTGTAGACATAAGCGCTGATATGTCTCAAGGACAAGTAGAGATTAAAAAGCTAAAAGTTCTGGTTAGGTTCAACAACTCTGGTAGTTGGTTTTTAGTGGACGAGTTTGATCCCAATCAAGACTTGGTTGAAGCCGACCCTCACTCTAACGGATCGACAAACACCTTGTACACTGCTTCAACTGGTGTCTATAAGTTTTATAATGATGGCTTATACCCTTCCTTGCTTGCATCTAAGACAGACAAGATATACAACGACGTTCCTCAAAAGGCCACAAGCCAGGCTATAGTAGGAAACAGATTGATGTATTCGAGCCCAGAATCTGGATACCCAAACGTAGAGGCTACAGCTACCCTTAGCGTGTCTTATCTTCCAGATCCTACTGTCGGTTCCTTTGAAACTAGTAGTGTTCAGACAAATGACGGCATATTACACTCAAGCTCTACCATCGGGGACGGGTGGTTTAACTTAGATTTTTCTTCCTCTAATCTTCCAGTAAATTTTACAGCCAACACCCAGATTAGTCTGACAGTTGAGTACAAGCCGACTAGTTTTATTCAGTACGGGTTCTATGATCCCAATCCAGGCGGCCAAGGATCTTCTTCTCAGGACCTCCCTCTTTTAAAGATTACTGCATCGGACCCAACCGACCCTTCAGCTTCCGTTAATTTCTTCTGTGGTGAGGTCGAAGACAGCTCTATCCTAAATGCTTATTCACAAGCACAGGGCTCTATAAATTGTTCGATGAGTCCTAATAGCCTTAATTGGGGCTCTCTTGTTGCTAGCATTACATTAACGGAATCAAAGACAAAAGAACAGGTGTTGGGAATGTTGGCTAACCAAATAAAGCAGCAAACCGTATCTTATTCTTTTAACGGGGGGTCTGACATAATTAACTGGAAGCTTAGAAGTTCGGGATCCACCACGGGTTCGCCCATAACACACGAGTTGTTTGCAAAAAAGTTTGATTTTGATATTGCGTTTACGGAAGTTCTGGTTGTTAATGGTTCCGATTACGATGGGTCAGGGTCAAGTAACGCTCTTCAGCTTTATCCAAAAGCAGGCAACTTTGTCTTTCCTACAGGTCAATTAGGTGGGGAGTATTCTTCCGTTTCTGGTCTTTCTCCATCATCAGCAGCCCCGTATGTTTCAATTAGAAATACATCATCTCAACAAGGAAGCGGATTTATAGGCGGTAATCTTGAGTCTGTTGAATCTTTCTATTCTGGGCTTTACTCTCCCAGGCTTTTAAACGGAATAGACACCCTAGTAGGCACCTCAGATTATTGGGCTGACTACACTCTAAGTCCCGACCAAGTCAACGGAGCTAAAAATTCTCTATTAACGTCTCTTCCGTTATCCACGAGAAGAACATTTAAAGCTGGTTGCGTTCATGAGTTTGGCATTGTTTATTTTGATGAGTATGGAAGGCCAGGATATGTAAACGAGATAGGCAGTACTTACGTTCATCCGTTTGCAGATGTAACGGCTAGATCTGATGGTTCGAGTGGATACAATCAAGGCCCCTGTAATATATCGGTAGATATGACATCCGCCCCACCTACATGGGCTAAGACATATCAGATAGTGTACCCTGGAATGGGTACTTTTAAGAGGTTTGAAACCTACACCGTAGGAGGCGGGTTTAAAAAAACATCCCCAACTTCTGATAATTCCGTGTATTTAAGTTTAAATACTTTAAAAGGATTTCAGTCCGAGAAGGGAGCGATCAAAGACTACTCCTACACAGAAGGTGATAGGTTAAGAGTTGTAAAGTACAGAAACGCAAACGACACAGCAGACGTTTATCCCTCAGGAGAAATAATGTACGACGTTAATGGGATTGAGGTATTGTCAGCTGATGCCTTTGATAGTTACAATGGGGAGACAAGTAACTTAACCACAACTAATAAAGTTGGCACTTTCTTAAAAATTGAGCTTCCAGGGGGGAACCCATCTACTGGAGATTTCTCTAACGATGCTGACAATCTTTGGAAAAACTCAGTCGTTGTAGAGATATTAACTCCAAGAAAAGAAGCAGAGGAAAAGATTTACTACGAAGTAGGGGAGCCTAGGAGGATATTTAAAGACTTTGAGCTTTCTTCAGACTCTAACAATAACCACAATGACGGGGATTCTATAGTTCTTCAGGAGGGCGACGTTCACTACAGACCTATGTCTATGCTTTCTCCATCTAGCGATGCTTTAAACGGATTTGAGGCGAATTTTTTAGACAACTTTTCTTATAAGTCTTCTCAGGTCGAGTCTATGGATGTTTCTGATTTTGTCTCGTCTCGTGTGTGGAGCAAGGGCAGAGCACATGTTAAGTATGAAAAAGCGGATACAATAAACTACTACAACAGAATAGTTTACAGCGAAGAATACGGAGACGATATAGGCGGGCTTACTTTTTCTAGCTTTAACCCTGGAGCTCTTTCCTACAAGAACCTACCCAAGAACTACGGTGCTATTAACTTTATAGGTAACTACAATCAAAGTATAGCTGCCCTTCAGGAAAATAAGCTGTCTTTTATCCCTGTTCATAGAAATATTATTGAGTATGCAGATGGGGCAAGCAGCATAACCGTGTCTAAAGAGGTTATGGGCGATCACAAAGAATCTAGTGGGGATTTTGGGTGCGGAGAAGACAGATCTTCTGTCCTAATTAGGGATGGCATTATATTCTTTGCAGACAAGTCAAGGCAAAAGATATTAGCGGCTGCTGGAGGAAAACTTAAGGCGATATCAGATGTAGAGATGAGCTCTTTCTTTGAAGATGAGTTTGACTCTCTGTCTGAAGCTACTGGAGATGGCGGAAGACTTGTAAGTGGGTTTGACCCCGTGGAGAATATGTACTTGTTTACAATTGAGCCTAAAACAAACAATTCAACCCCTGACTATCTTGGAGTCACGGTTGGATACTCTATATCCAAAGGAAGGTGGATAAGCAGGTACAGCTTTGTGCCATCCAACTACGCCTCTATAGACAATAAGCTCATTTCTACAAAATGGTACCAAAATCAATCGGCGACAACTTCTTTCTTGTTTAACGCTCACACAGACCCTCTTAAGAGAAATGAATTTTACGGAACCCCTTACTCTTCTTCTGTTACTGTAGTTTCCAAGATTTCACCATCAAAACCAAAAGTCTTTAACGCTTTGTCTTATGAAGGTAATTCTTCGAGCTGGTCTATATCTAGCTCTGGAATTTCCACTAATTTAAATCAATTTGCTGGAGGTTTATCTACGTGGTCTGAAAAAGAAGGAAGCTACTACGCTGCTATGCCTAGGGATGCATCTGTATCTTCAAATAGTAACAAGATTTACATAGGTGATTTAAGCCATGATTCTGGATTAACTTACACATCTAACATAAGACTGAGTAGGATTCCCATCCCTTTAGGCATTGATCTTACCCTTGTTGTTAGCGGCTCTGGTGGTGGAACAAACTTCACTGTTCAGGTTTCCAGTATTTCAGGTAACAACATAACGTTTGAGGCGCTTTCACAATCAGAACAGTCTCTTATTGATGCATCATCGGTGTTTGTTGCTTCAATGAACCCATTAACTAACGGAGATCCGATTCGCGGGAACTTTGCTAAAATCACGATGAATAATGCTCAGGCAACTGCACATGAGCTTTACTGTATAAACACCCACATAACTGAATCGAAAGCTAACCACGCTAAAGGTCAATAATAACTATATTTGCATTATGTCAGAGCTGTTAAACAATATATTAAGACTGGGGTCTAAGTATGGACCAGAGGTGTCTCAGTACCTTTCTGGACAGAAAAGAATATCTCAAGCAATAGAAGACCAAGAAAACGAACAGTTTCCAGACCTCGCTAGAGATAGAGCTACGTCAAGCGGTCAGTTTCTTTCCAACAGGGTAGGAGAGAACCTTTTAGCGCCTCAGGAAGAGATAGCAGAAAGACAGTTTACAGAGGCTGTTGGACAGGCGGGCAGATCAAAAGGAGGTATTAGAAACCTTGCTAGCTTGCTAAGGTCATCTGGTGATGTACAAGCGAAGCTAGGCGCGGCTAACTCTAGGGCTCAGGTGGCCTCAGCTGTAGCTGCATCCCCTATGGAGAGAGCCATTCAGAGATACAATATGGGTGTTTCTGATAAAAAAGAGATGTACGACCTAATGAAGGATCGTAGCATTAACGCTTTAGAAGATCAAGGTCAAAGAATGAAGGGAAGAATGGGAAGGACAGCTTTTGATGCCTTGACTGATGTAAGTAGTCTGTTCAATCGTCCAGAGAGTACAGATAGTCCAATGGATCTGGAGAAGACAAGGACCATTCCTGAGTCAGAGCCTTTGCCTTACACCATGTCCAAAGCCAAGCAGAAGGCTACTGAGAATCCATCTCTTGAAAAAACATTGCTTGAATCTCCAAAGCCGTTAGATATGTCTGCTTTACAAAATGCTAGAGAGTATGGTGACAATAAGGTCGCTGCTAATAGACTTATGGACCAGTTTTTTAACGAACCAAATTTGAAGGCTCTATTTAAACTGCTTAGACAATAAGATGGCTGAAGTAAAAAATACACCTCAATCTTCTGGGTTATTCCTAAACCCACAGACCGACAATGTAATCGGTCAGGCTTACAACGACCTGTTGTTTAGTCAAAACGAAAGAATTAAAGAGGAGAAACAGGCGTCAGAAAGCTCTGCTGCCTTGGATGTTGCTCAGTCTGAAGCTAAATCAGATAGAGATAAAGATCTTCTTAAGGCTATGTCGGATCAAGCTAAAGCAGCCGAGAAGCAGGCTGAAGCAGACAGAAAGGAGGTTTCTAATGCCCTGAAAGAAATAGATGTTATTCCAGGCGCTATGTGGGGCTCTTACGGGGCAGTCGCCGAACAAGGAGCCAAATATCTTAGGGACAATATGCCTGAGATTATAGAAGAGTATGGTATAGATCAGGCTCTTCTTCTGACTAAACAGTTTAATTCATATCTAAATGAGAGTCAAACGGGGTACAAAACCAGTTACGCTAAAGGATCTAAACTTCTTCAGAACACAGGACGACGAACCACAAAAGGGAATATTGAGGCTTTTGGGGACGAAAACTACTTATCGGCTGCAAACTTTTTAAACAACCCAGATAGGTTTATAATGGACGTTGCTGACGGAGCCTGGAGGGTAAAAACTGATGACAACAACCTTATGAGCATTAGGGATTTGTCAAAGATGTCTATTACAGAGCCTGACTCTCTATTTAAAAGCATGCCCGTGCGCTCTACATTTAGCACCGCTAGCGAGGCCTGGCAAAGGTTTCCAGGCAAGCCTGCTTTTAAGGAAAGGTCGGACATGGAGGATCACATTAACGCTCAAACCGAATCCACAGATTCAGACATGCAGATCACTGCTTTTACTGAATACTATATGAACAGTGGTGAATCTGATGAGATCACTCAAGAGGATTTTTATAGCTCAGAAAACGGAGGGGCTGTTAGAATGAGGGAGGCTATTAAAGAGTTTAGGGAGAAGTGGCTTACTCTTTATGACAACTACATGAAAAAGTCATCAAGCAGCGGATCATCTAGCAAGTCAGAAAAGGGAAGGTCATTTATTGAAACCACCACAATCAACCCATCGGACAGCGAGCAAAGCAAGGAGGCCTTAATTGAAGCTTTTAGCGGCTTTTTGTCCCCGATTGACCCTGCCGCTTTGGAGCAGTCTGGAATTAAAGGTCTAGCCGTCTTGCAAAGCGATTTATCCTTTGACTTTGGAATGTATAACTCAGAAAAAAGAAGACAGTTTGGTGTTGCTGATGACAACATTAAGATTGAAGGAATGGCGTTTGACGACGGTGGTGATCTTTTTGTCGCTTACAACGGAATGTTAACAGATCTTGATCCTGGACGGCAGAGTGAAAACGACCAGCTTCTCTTAAATCTTGGATTAGATCCAAACAAAGCCTTTGACGAACCAGAAAGAGGTCAATCCACTAAAGTAATTGAATGGGGGTCTAACTCATGGATAGAGCTTGTAAGGCATATAGGCAACAAAAAGGTAGGGAATAGCACCACAAGAAGAGACAACATAAGGGAGGCTTTTCCTGACCTGACAGAAGACCTTGAGGTAGATTTTTACGCGGGATTAATTATCTTGGCTAACTCCACTAACGAAACTTATTACGAAACGATTAAAAAGGAAATATCCTCAGCTGGAGGAATCAATGCAGATGAGTTCAGCGAGATGATCGCTGACGTTGATTAATAGTCTATAATTTCGTATTTTAGCCGTATGGCAGATAAAAATCTTGAAGATCTCATCTTATCTGGTGAGAGTTCACTAAACCTTATGGCTAAGGGTTTTACCTCGGAACAGCAGGAAAAGGCTTCATCCGACATTGAAAAAAAAAACGCCGACGTCAACGTAAAACAAGACGGTGGGGTGTCTCCATCGGAAGATGGTTCTTCGGAGTCGTATCTGAGTGACTTCTCTAAAGATTTAGTTGATCAAGCTCTTACTAGAAACCCTATTCTTAGTAAGAATGCGGCAGCCTATATTCCTGATTCTGAGCCATCAACAGAATTCAATACTGTATCTGAAGACCCCAGTTCTCCTGACTTTTATATAAAAGAAGCTCCTCCCTTGGTTGAAGAGAATGATTTTTTTAATAAAAGGAGATTAGTTCCAGGAAGAAACAAAGAAACAGCAGCTTTGCTGACTAATTCATATGGCTCTATAATTGGAAACGTTGAGAACAGACTTAAGTCAGAGGCGATCCTAAAACAGATAAATCCTTCTGGAGAGCTCAACCCCATGCAGGCCATGAGGGATGCTTATAATAAAGACCCTAAAAACCCTTCGTTTAGAGCGGAGATGATCGTAGGGGCTGGCATCGAAAGGCTTATTGAAAAGCAACCAGAGTACACAGAGGAGCTAAAGGAGAAAAAAGAAAATATAGCCAACCTAGAGAAGCAGCTTAACGATAACAACTTTAAGGACATTGAAGTTCCTGCTGGGTATGGCGCGGGAATGGAATCCCGACCATTCGTCCTTACCGAGAGAAGTGCTGAAGACCAAAGAAAAATTGTCGAAAAATCACTTGAATCAAGCAAGAAAGATTTACTAAGGTTTCAAGAGAGCAAAACCAAGTGGGAGCTACAAAAGGTTATAACGGAAGCTTACAGGAAGTCTCTTGGTGATGAGGATTTAAACGATGCGTCTAAAGGCCCAGGGTCTGATATGCTTGCAATGGAACCAGAAGCACAGGCTTGGTTTAAGCGCCAGTCTAGAATTAAAGCTCTAGAGCCACTCTTGTTAAATGACTACGGAATATATATAGACATTAATGATGATGGTATTATCGGAAACGATAAAATAGACCTGGACAATGACCTCGCGTTAATGGGGTTGCAGGCTTTGGACATGGCGGTTTATGCTGGAATTACCTTTTCTCGTTTTAGCGGCGATAAAATGCGTAGGGACTACGCCCTTTGGAGTCAGGGTCAACGAAAGTCATTAACGTCTTCTCAAACTATCTTAGCCACCACGTTTGACGAGTGGTATGAGCACGGAGACGAATACAGGCTTGATAGGTCTCTTCTTAGGTTTAGGGAGTTTTTAGGAGATGCTATTGAGTCTTTGCCTTTTACCTTGGCATCAATGGCAGCCACAGCTGCTGGAGGTCCTGGAGTTGGAATTGCAGCGGCAAGCAGCCTTGCAGGTATGAAGACATATGCTGAGTCCTTGCTGGACCCTTCTTTCGACGATTTCTATCTATTTGGAGAAAGGGTGGTGCCTCACGAAAACATGGGTCTTTCGTCTAGAATAAATGACTTTTATAGATCTGAAGATTTTGTTATTCAGAAAGACGAAATGGGCCTTGAATACATCGAACTTCCAGCCAGCAACGGACTCGATGGGACACCGAAGGGGTTGCCAACCAGGGTTGATGTTGTTGTTAACGATCTTAAACGATGGGGATTCTCCTTTGCTGAGGGGCTTGCAGAAGGAGTCCCAGAGGCGATCGGGTCTGCGGTCATGCTCAAGGCCGCTAAAGGAGGGTCTTTCACGAGCTTTGGGGAAGG
>Ga0181412_1001108_pt1 | contig 10715 bp, 8 predicted proteins | sample 35SPOviralmetaG_FD_130113 | JGI IMG/M metagenome (GOLD analysis project Ga0181412, IMG submission 130113) | Marine viral communities from the oligotrophic San Pedro Time Series (SPOT) site, San Pedro Channel, CA, USA - 35 SPOT_SRF_2012-08-15 | ecosystem: Environmental > Aquatic > Marine > Strait... | reverse complement strand
ATAGTCTTATTGTGTTATTTTCTCCAAACAAGACTGGAATTGTGCGCACATTATTATCAATATCTTCGATGACATCGTTGATATCGAGTAGAACTTCTCGAATAACTACAAAAAATGAAGTTGGTAAAGACAAAGTTAACGCCGTTTCGTAGTCAGTTTTGTAATATACTAATGAGAAGATTGGAATGAAACTCATATATATGCTTGTAATCAGATTCTTGAGCAAAGGTATTTTTTTGAAGATTGGAGTGTAAAATGTAGATAGTATCAATGAAATTGAAGCACCGCATGTCAAAATTGATGAATCATCAATCGAATCAAGATATCTAATCCCACATACCTGTGTTGAAAGGAAGAATATCATTGCATATTTTAGATATGTGTGTTTCAAGCCAATTTTTTCCGGGTTGTGTTCAATATCCGCAAAGTAGTCAAAGAAGTTGTTTGTTAACATTCCGGAAATGAACCCATTTACTGTCAAAATACAGTAGATTATGTCGACGAATGTGACATCATATAGATAACAGAACGGTGTATATAATGCGATAACATATGGTAATCCCGAAATTCTGGACGAAACGTAAAAGTCTTTGATGAAGGACATAATACTTGACGTCTTATGTAGTTTTATGTTTATATGAAAAAAATCTATGTACATATTAAATGGAATATTGGTTCGACCCTCGCCATACAGGAGCACTTAGAATAATTGATTATAACAAACGAATGATCTATGGAAGTGATCCTAACGAACCAATGTGGTCAGTCACTTTCGAAAAAGTAACAGATGACGCCATTAAAGTCGATTTTACAAATAAGAAAACGCATCATGGAAAGACAGTGATGATTGCAAAATACTCTAACCGAAGAAACGATCTCAATTGGCCCGATACGAATCGCTGGCTCAGATTAAGACAGGATCCTCGTATTCTTCTAAAGAAATTCATGTGAACTGCGTTTAATTCGTATCTTATTTTTCTTTATGAATGTAATTGAAAATGAACGACAATATATTATATATTGTCGGACTGCTGTCTATTGTTTCGTTGCTTTGTGTTCGAGCGTTTTACATAAAGAAGATGAGTGCATTGAAATCAAAAAATTCTGAATTGACTGAAGTTATTTCTGATTTTGAAAAAATTAAGTCTCAGTTATTGATTTTGAAGGAGAAACAAATGGCCTCTGTAAAAAATGATGTTGATACAGAATCAGATGTTGTTGAGAGAGTAGAAAATGTAGAAAACATGGAGAATGTAGCTGTAGTCTCTGATATGGAACTTGATTTCGATGACATTTCAGATGTTAATGATGACGATACTCTAGACGCACGAATTGAAAAGTCACGACTGAATATGGTCCTCGAAGACTCCATCGGAGACTCGGTCGAAGACCTTGTAGTAGAAGACCTTGTAGTAGAAGACCTTGTAGTCAAAGACCCTGTAGTCGAAGACCCTGTAGTCAAAGACCCTGTAGTCAAAGACCCTGTAGTCAAAGACCCTGTAGTCAAAGACCCTGTAGTCGAAGACCCTGTAGTCGAAAAGACAGTCAAGAAATCTGTCACAAAAAAGCCAGATTATTCCAATATGAAAGTAACTGATCTTAAAAAACTTGTGAAAGAAAAGGGTGTTAAAAATACGCAGAAAATGAATAAAGCAACATTGATTTCACATCTTTAAATTGACTTGTAAAATTTCCAGTCTAAATCATTGCAAACTTTCTTCCAAATTTGGTCGGCGGAGTGAAGTTTTTCTCGTGATTTCAATAGTGGAAAAAGTTCTTTGAAGTGATTCCATTCCAAGATCTCACAAAATTTGTGAAGAACATACGAGTAACTCAAGAAGTTCTTTCTTTCTTGTGGACAATTAGATATAAATGGTCTTTGTATTTCACGAAACATTCTCTTCAATACTTCTTCTTCTCGCCGTGTCATCAAAGGTTGATCATCGTTCTTTATGGTTGCTAAAATATAAGGTATATTTTCATAGTATCTGTTGTACTTTAGGCGTTTCAATAAATCTCGTAGTGTACTATGATTGATTTCGTCAACTTTCTTTCGATCTTTTTGAATAGCTTTTAAGATATTTTCGATGACTTCTGATGGAATTTGAGATGTCTCTTTTCCTTGAAACTGAGACAACCACTCGTTAAAATGATTAGCTCTTTTGTAAGCATAATACGCAGTCTCCTTTGGAGGATCCTTATAGCTCGTTTGAGTTGCTTCATCGTTAGCCTTTTGAACATAACCACAGTCTTTACATTCACAAACACCTTCACAAGGGATCAATACCAAATTCGATGATTTGCACATGTAGCAGTTGTAATCCGTATTTATAGTTTGAATTTCATCTTCATCTGTTTTTTCATGATAAATTTTATTGTAACCTTCTCTTGATAATCTAGAAGTGTCTGATTTTTTAGTTTCATCTGAAAAGAAATCCATTATTTTACCATTTGCAACAGGTATTTCTGAATTTGAGTCCACATTTTCAATCGAATCATAATATTCGAATAAGATTTCAGCGTTGTTTTTATAGTATTCTACCAAGTTATTTTTACTATCTTTTTGTAATCGATCTATCTGATCATTTATCTTCATTATTTCTACCGATTTAGAAAGATCATTCGATTCGATTAGACTCTTCTTTTTACTTTCAAGTTCAATAAGTTTTATCTTCGTGCTATTCTCAGAAGATTTGATATTCTTGATGTTTTCTGCGTGAATTTTATCAAGGGTCATTGATTTCATCGAACGTTTTGTTTTTATATGTTTAGAATAGATTTTAAATACCGAATTTGCTGTTTTTTTGATGATACATGGAGTTCAATCGAATTACCGATCAAACTATCATTGTTATCAGGATAAGTAAACATGGGATATTTGTAAATATATGAATCAAACTGTGTATTGTATTCAACTGAGGCGTATATACCTGATCTGAAACAATCTGCTGTCGGGAGGAAGTTCCTCTTATTAAATACATTCAATATCTCCAACGCACATTTTCTATTGATAATGTATGCTAGAGTTCCAGATACAGATAGATCTTTATAATTGAAATATTTAGATTTACCATTGAATTTGGGCTCTATGTTTTGCAAAATGTAAGCAATTTGTATAATACCCCAATTATTTGGAGCATCTTTGACTATTTCTTCTAATGGTTTGGTCCAAAAACATTCGAATTCGAAACTTAGATCATCTTCACAAATTACGCAATGATTCCCATCTTCATTCTTGAGGAATGTTTCGATAGCCTTGATATGGGATCGAGTACAACATCTTTCGTAATCAACTTTACTTGGTTGTTCTTTTTCAGGTTTGATTGCATCTATTCGAGTGTATTTGATATTTCTTTCTTCAAATTGTTTTATCATATTCTGATTCCGAACTTTTTGTGAATCCACATTGATATAATAGAAGTGCATCTTACATCTCAGAAACATAAATATTTTGCAAAAAATCTTCAACGATAGAATTGAGCTCGTGACAATATTGTCTTGAATCTTCAGCTAGTCCTCGCATAGCTCCTTTCTTACGTCCTTTTTGAATATTCTTAAAACTCTTATAAGATTTGTTATTCAATACCTGTATCTTCTTTAGCAATTTATACACGTCGTCTTTGTCTCCATCTCCATCTCCTTTAATACCATCACCCTCACCATTATTGGATTCATCGTCTGTAGAATCATCATCTTTCTTGGATTCATCTTCATCTTCAGTTTCATCTTCTGTATCATCTTCCGTATATTTTGAGTTTTTGAGAACACCAGCACCTTTTTCAACAATTGCCTTCACTTTATCAGATGCGTCAACGGGGTAATTTGTATATGGTAATTCATCCAATCTATTCTCTTTTTTATATTCATCTACTCTTAAATCGGTAATATCATCAAGTTTATCGCCAACCGAATAGATTACACCTCTATCTTCGGGATCTTCACCGTAATTGTTATCGTAGGGTTTTGCAGATTTGTAGAAATAATTGTTTTCGGAATGAATTGTTGAATGATATGCAGCACCAATACCAATAACCTTATTCTTATCGTAAAGATTGTTAACTACGTGAACAACCCCGTATCTTACACGTGGATTACGTGTCTGACCTGTGAACCAATTGTGATGTAATGTCACTTTCAAATTTCCATCGTCATCGTTATGATCATCGTCATGACCTATTAACATTGTTTTATGATGATCCTTCCCAAATATACACCAAGAAATAGTGACGAAACTTGCTTCTCTCTTTATATCCAACAAACCATCCGGACATTTTGTGAAATTACAATGATCAATCCAAACATGATGCGAACGATATACAACCATGCAATCGAATTCCTCGTGAAATTTGTCTCGATCAATGAAATCGAAATTGATGTTTTGAATAATAACGTTTTCTTGATCCTTGATTTCGAATCCACCAATTATCGTACAACCTTCACCATAAATGGTGCAATTAGATGGAATCTTGAAAACAGAATCTCCTGATTTTTCGGCCTTTTCAAACTCGAATGTTCCCTTCAGAATTATAATTGATTTTTCTTTATTCTTGCGCAAATCGTCGCAAAGATCACGAAATTCATCGATGTCACTATCGATTTCATACTTTTTACCGCCTTTACCACCAATTGTCGTTTTCAAGGATTTTCCCTCTACGAAAGCAAATCCAAATGTCATACTTAATTATAGTATACATTTTAAATCTGAAATCAAAAGGTTCATCTTTTCTGTAAATACGCAATTCTTTAAAGTCTTATCAAGACAAAACAGCCATGAAGACTCTTATAAAGCCATTTATGAAGGTAGCGGGAAAGTTCCAGAAATGTAGATAAATAACTATTCTTCATCTTCTTCATCTTGATTCACGTCAATCAAGCTTTTGCGGCACATTCCGTGCATAATACGAACGACGTAAATTTGAAGAATCAAGGTGGGAACAAGTAATGCTACTTTTGGTTTCATAAGTTCCGTTTTCAATACCTTCTTGTCTAGGATGACCAGCACTAAAAACTCAAATAAGATAACAAAAAGAAACACAACAAGTATCCAATTGATGATTCTGAAGTATTTGCAATGTTCTTTTGATTTAAGAGGACCAACGAATAACATGTTTGTAGGTATACTTTATACATATATTTTTTTTTCATGAAAATGTTAAGGATTTTGGGGATGGGGAAAACCAAAAAAAAGGTTTTTTGAAAAAAAAGTAAAAATGGTTGAAAAACGACCTTAAATACATATTGGCTCATTGGCGTGAGCTAGGGAAGTTAGTTCAACCCCTTAATCAAAGAACTATGATTCGGACAACGTAGTCCCTTGCCTTATTGGCTTGATCAAAGCTGCTCACTTGCTTTAATAGTGAAGAGAATAGAGAAATATTTAATATGTATCTGTTCGAAAATAAAAACGTAGTGTTCTTTACAAGGCGTGAAGTTTTTTTTTATACGACATATCAAAAAAACACTGATCGAAGCATATCTTTTTTGCATCTGATACAATCTTGAAAATGTAAAAAAATAAAAATGATGGTTTAATTCCCTTAGAATTATGTATTGATAACACTTATAACGCACAACAACTACTTTCACAGAAGAAATATAGTGCGTTCCCCACACAATGAACGAAGACCAGAACATTTCTGGTATCTACGTGTTTTCGAATCTTTTTGGCAGCGACATTATGAGTAAAATTGCTCAATTTGTCTATACCAACAAGAATCGTGTCTTGCTTTCAATCAAATATGGAGGCAATATGACTACTGAAGATTATCATTTACTCAGGTATAGGAGATTGATACATTTCACATTTAAGAAATGTCTTTGGTCTAAACGTCTTGCATGTGTCCATGATAATATAGAGATTGGGAAAAAACAAATTATGACTCTAAAAAAAGAGTGTAAACAAAAATGTGATGAGATGAAATATGTTAATCGCATTTATCGAACAACTTCTCTTAGTGATGAAAATTACAATTCTAGACAAAAAGAACTATCGAAATGTTTAAATCACTTATCATGGAAGATAAAAGAGAAAAAAAAAACACTCACCAAAAATGTAAGAATGGCTGAGTCAAGACATAAATCGATTCGTAAAATTTTGCGAAAACATAGTACTTCTTATAGAAAATCAAATTATTCTAAGAGAGATATGCGTATTATGTTTGATTGCCCAAAGTTCAATATAAGACGTGCTGATCTCAAGAGATGTTATCAGAACATCATGATTGATAGTTTACGTAAAAGATACGAATCAACCTTATCATGAAAATGTTAAGGTATTTGGGATGGAAAAAAGAGTGATTGGAGACGCGGTATTAAATCGTAAGTAGATCGCAAGTAGTTTGTGCCTATTAATTAGGTTTCTTTGATTATTTTTTTAAAAATGTTTTAAATTTGGACTTAAATAATACATATTAAGAGTGTGTTTAAAATGAATTATGTGCCCGAGTTTGTGGCACTTTACGAGATCTTTCTTTATATTGAGTACTTGCCATTAAATGACAAAAGTATCCGTGTAGCTGTCAAAGACTACCTTGAAGGTGGTGAGAAAAAGGATGCTATTATCAAGAAATATGGTAAGATTGAAGATTGGAACACAAAAGAAGTTACTGATATGTCTAAATTCTTTTATGGGTACTTTGAATTTAATGAAGATATTTCTAAATGGAATACTTCCAATGTGCGTAATATGTATGGTGTGTTTTGGTGTTCTGAAAATTTTAACCATCCCATTGGAAAATGGGATACTTCTAATGTGACTAATATGAGTTACATGTTTCATGATGCTAAGAATTTTAATCAACCGATTGGAAATTGGGATACGTCTAAAGTGACTCATATGGCGACTATGTTCTGTAATGCTGAAAATTTTAATCAATCTATTGGGGAATGGAACACGTCAAGTGTTATTTCAATGCTGTCTATGTTTTGTGGAACAAGAGCTTTTCGTCAACATAAATATATAGCAAAATGGAATGTTTCAAATTTGAAAATTAAAAGCGGTATATTTTTCAATGCTCCCTTGTATAGTTTCGAAAGTAAGTATTGGTATTACCGAAAAGAAAATGTTTCGACAATTCTCTAATGATCTGTTATTCCAATCCTAGTCTTGCCCCTTGGTATCACGAGTAAATTTGAAGAACCGTTAGGTTTTTTGTGAAAATTTTGAAAAACGACCTTGAAACTCTATATGATTTCACAACAAATTTACTTGAAAAAAATAAAAATGATAAAAAATAAACCTTAAGTTGGAAAAACTTAAGTGGCTCCATTGGCGTGAGCTAGGGAAGTTAGTTCAACACCCTGATATCAAATTAAGATGTTTTGGATTTGTACCCCTTAACATAATATCAAAGAACTATGATTCGGACGACGTAGTCCCTTGCCTTATTGGCTTGATCAAAGCTGCTCACTTGCTTTAATAGTGAACAGAATAGAGATATATTTAATATGTATCTGTTCTGAAATAAAAACGTAGCGTTCTTTACAAGGTGTGAAGTTTAGTTTTTTATACGCTACTTTTTTTTATATGATAGGCATACTTTAGAAGTTCGACGACATATCAAAAAAATCACGACGACTTTAAAGAACACTATATTTCCGTGACTACATTTGAATTCTAAGGAGAAAATTTTATACCTCTTGAAAAAATGAAAAATGACTACAAAAGAAGCATATAAGTATAACAGATTAAAGATATACTAGAAATAATACAAGATGAGTGATTCTACAATTTCTGATAAGTTCAAGTCCTTAACGCAGCGCGAACATGTTTATAAGTTGCCAGACTCTTATGTCGGATCCATAGAAGAATCCCCTATTGATTCGTGGAAAGTTGATGGGAAACGAATGGTTGAATCGAAATTGAACAATATTCCAGGTTTCTACAAGATTTTTGACGAGGTCATTGTCAATGCATGGGATCAGTATGTTCGTATGAAGGATACGAAAGAAGCAGTTAAAAATATTGATGTCATTGTTGACAAGAGCTCTGGTTTGATCTCTGTGAAAAATGATGGGAAAGGTATTGATATCGCAATGCATCCTAAGGAAAAGATGTACACTGTTCAAATGATCTTCGGTAAATTGTTAACTTCTACTAATTACAACGAGAATGAAGAACGTTTGACGGGCGGTAAGAATGGATTCGGTAGTAAACTAACGAACATCTTTTCAAACTCATTTGAAGTAGAAACTGTTGACAAAAACAACAAGCTTCATTACTACCAGAAATTCGAGAAGAATATGACAATGATTGGATCACCCATCATCAAAAAGATTCCTAGTTCTTTCAAAGAATATACAAAGATTACATATGTTCCCGACTTCGAACGATTTGGAATCAAGGGAATCACTGATGATATGGTATCAATTTTCAAGAGACGTTGTTATGAACTTTCTGCATGTTCTGATATCAGTGTGACTTTCAATTCTTCAACAATTCCTGTTAAGAAATTCAAGGATTATGCTGCTATGTTTTGTGATAATAAGATCATTTGCGAGAAACCAAATATTCGATGGGAAATTTGTGTGTCGCCTTCAGAAGAGTTCAAACAAATCTCATTCGTAAATGGGATCAATACTTCGAAGGGAGGAAAGCATGTTGACTACATTCTTAGTAAAATTTGCAAGCGACTTGCGGAAATTATTGAGAAGAAAGAGAAGATCAAGGTTAAAGCGAACCATATTAAAGAACATTTATTCGTGTTCGTGAATTGTCTTATCGTAAATCCTTCATTTGATTCTCAGACAAAGGATTACCTAACTACCGTTTCGAGTAAGTTTGGTTCTTCATTTGAATTTTCGGACAAGTTCTTTAAAGATTTGGCGAACACTGATATTATCAAGTCTATAGTCAATACGTATAATTTCAAAGAGAACAAGGGAAATAAGAAGAATGATGGTAAGAAAACGGCTAAACTATACGGAATCCCCAAACTAGACGATGCTAATTGGGCGGGTGGAAGAAAGTCTCAGGAATGTGCTTTGTTTCTTACGGAAGGAGATAGTGCTGCAACCTTTGCGATCGCTGGTTTGTCTGTGATCGGCCGCGACAAATATGGCGTCTTTCCACTTAGAGGTAAAGTTATAAACGCACGCGATAAGATCACAACTCAAGCTGGTCTCAAACAGGTCAACGCAAACTCGGAGCTAATTCACTTGAAACAGATTCTAGGTTTGGAGCAAGGGAAAAAATATACAGATACTTCTACTCTAAGATACGGAAAGATCATCATTCTAACTGACCAAGATCTTGACGGATCCCACATTAAAGGCTTGATCCTTAATTGGGTCGACACTTTCTGGCCTGATCTTCTGAGTAAGAACTTCGTATCGGTATTCCAAACACCTATCATCAAAGCTAAAAAGGGAAAACAAGAAGAAGTGTTCTATTCTCTTAAGAAATTTGAAGACTGGAAAACCACCGTTGAAAATTCGACATCGTTCCATACAAAATACTTTAAGGGGTTGGCCACGTCAAATACACAGGAGGCTAAAGAGTACTTCAAAAAGTTGACACTACAAACTTTCAATTCTAGTGATAACTCCAAAGATGCCGTCGACAAAGCTTTCAACAAAAATCGTGCAGATGATCGCAAGAGATGGCTTAAAAAGTATGATAAAAATAACATCATCGATGAAGAACAGAAGTCAGTCACATGTGAAGAATTCATTAATAAAGAGTTGATTCATTTCTCCAATTACGATGTGCAGCGTTCAATTCCCCATTTAATGGACGGATTGAAGCCGTCACAAAGAAAGATCTTGTTCGCATGTTTCAAAAGGAAACTCACAAAGGAGATTCGTGTGGCCCAGTTAGCTGGCTATGTCTCAGAACATTCAGGTTATCATCATGGGGAAGCTAGTTTGAACGGTGCGATTATTGGAATGGCTCAAGATTTTATGGGATCTAACAACATAAACCTTTTGTCTCCTAACGGTCAATTCGGTTCAAGGATTCAGAATGGCAAGGACGCTGGAAGTCCTAGGTATATTCATACTGCTCTAACAGATATTTCAACAAAACTATATATTAGTTCGGATGAAGCTTCACTTGAATTTCTAGAAGACGATGGTCTTTCGATTGAACCCGTCTATTATGCACCTGTAATCCCAATGATACTTGTGAATGGATCTCAAGGAATCGGCACTGGCTATTCTACATCTATTCCTATGTTCAATCCGACGGATATTTTCAAACAAGTTCGCAATAAAATTGATGGTAAATCAATAGAGTCTCTTACACCATATTATCATGGTTTTAAGGGAAGTATTGTTAAAGACGGTAATGGATTTGTCACGAAGGGCAAATATCGTCAGTTGAACTATAAAACGTTGCTCATCGACGAACTCCCGATTGGAACATCTATCGATGAATTTAAAAACTTTATTGACGATGTTGTTATGAATTTAAATGACAAAAAGAAGAAACTCGATAAAAAATATGTTCAGTTCCAAGGTGTCAAAGGCTATACATCTCAGTCTACGGAAAGTTGTGTTCATTTTGAAATAGAGTTTGATCCGATTGTACTTCAAAGTCTAATGAAAAAGGTTTCAAAGCAGAAGACTTCTTTGAGTAACGATATTGAGAAAATGTTCAAATTGGCAAGTAAAGTGTCAACATCAAACATGCATCTTTTCCAAACAAATGGTATCATCAAGAAATTCAAAAACACAACTGAAATTATCGATTCATTTTATATTGAACGATTGCGCCT
>Ga0181412_1001104_pt1 | contig 10751 bp, 10 predicted proteins | sample 35SPOviralmetaG_FD_130113 | JGI IMG/M metagenome (GOLD analysis project Ga0181412, IMG submission 130113) | Marine viral communities from the oligotrophic San Pedro Time Series (SPOT) site, San Pedro Channel, CA, USA - 35 SPOT_SRF_2012-08-15 | ecosystem: Environmental > Aquatic > Marine > Strait... | reverse complement strand
TAACGGTTCCCAAGTATCCCGGCGGCTTCTTTTGGCTGCATACCGCCGTTTGCATACCTATTATTATTCATAGCTTCAAGCGTGCCCGCTCCCAACTTGCTAGCACTACTTTTCTTGATAACAAACTCTCCGGGCTGAAGCATTGCCGGAACAGTATCGCGATTACCAGTACCCGGAACAAATCCTCCGCTGGCAAACTTATGAATTTTACCACCTCCAGATTTTCTATTTGCACCACCTATACCCACTAAAGCTCCAATTCCCGGAGCCAAAGCTTTACCTATCCTTAAACCAATCAGCGATGTGATAAGAGGTAAAAGTGGCTCAAGAGCTTCAGCTATTCTGATAAACGCACTAGCCATTTCTAAAGCGCCCTTAGCAATAGATCTAAACGTAGAACTATCAGCTAAAGTACGCATCAAAGCTCTAAAGTCTTCTGTAACCTTGGCGGCCTGCACCTGTAACGACTGTTGTGCAGTGGCGGCGTCTCTGGCCACAGATCCAGAAGCGGACTGTGCTACGTTCAATGCGTCTTGAGCAACGGTAAACTGACGTATAAGAGGAATAACCTTACCAACTTGACGGAAACCACCAAGAGATTCAACAATTTCACTGAATCTAAAGTCTCTTGGATCTAGAGAACTCAAGCCTTGTGAAAGTCTACGAACACCCTCATAAGCCCCCACAAACTGTCCCTGAGCATCTCGCAACTGTATACCAAGTGCAGCAAGCTGATCTACGGTATCTGTACGCTGAATACGTGTAAAAATGGTTCTCAAACCAGTAGCAATAGTTTCAGCAGATTCACGAGTCGTCGCACGAACAGAAGTGAACAAAGATATAAGCTCGTTGACGCTACCACCGGCAGATTCAAACACACCACCAACACGACGAATAACAGTAATCAAGTCTCCAGACTCAACGGCAAACTTTTTAGACACGGAGTTAATTGCGTCCATTGTTTGCTCAAGAAACTTAATGTCTCCACCAGCCTGTCGAGCCTCTTTTCTAAACTGTCTTAATACGGCAATAGCACCTTCTGTTGTATCTTGAATACTATCGAAAGTAGCACCAAGGCTAGTCTTAGCCAGAATGTCAAGAGCCTGTTTGGTTTTACCAGCTTCAAATCCAGCCTGAGCCAAAGTTCTGGAAACATTCAACAAATCAGAAGAAGACGCACCTAGAGATGTAGATAGTCTAGTAATTTCATCAGTAAGACCGCTTAGTTGACTGACTGATTTGCCTGTCACCTGAGATATCTTAACCAACTCTCTTTCAAACGCAATAGCTTCACCGACCGCATTTTTTATACTTCTGGCAAGTGCAAGCATTGTACCAGTAGCTACGGTGATGACGCTAAATCTACGGGCGGCTTCAGACAGGTTTCTATTGAGATTACTAACAGATTTAGAAGAAGCGCTAGCGCTCTTGCTAACGTTTTGCATCTGCTTATTGATCTGCGCTAAATTACGAGGATCACCCTTAACCTGCACATTTGCGGTTATCCCAGATAATTGCTGTTGTATAGTACTAACAATTTGGTTAGTATTAGTTGGTGCCTGTAGTTGTAATTGAGCGGTTAAATTAAACCCTGCCATCTTTGCTCCACCCTATAAAGATAAAGGGGGATTAGTATAATCCTCTCCCCCAGAAACTTTCCCACACATAAAAATACACACATTGTGCTAATTTGTGGTCTTAGTTGTTTTTCTTTTTCTAGTAGTAGTGGTTTTTTCTGAAGAAGCCGCCTTTTCAGTGGATTTTTCTTCATCTTTAACCGAAGAAACGATAGGTTTATCCTCATCGTCCAAGAAAGGCTTTCTTTCTTTAAGTGAGATTTTTACCCATTCTTCCTCGTCATCATCACCAGAAATCAGAATAACTTCTTCACCATCTCTATCGACAAAGTAAAGCTCTTCAGCGTCTTGTTTAGCCTTACCTTCTTCTGTGCGATAAGCGATAAATCGACCATCTTCATTAATAAGTCTACCATCCATATCAACCAGATGACCTTCATCATTAATAAATCTAAGTTCATCATCTACAAAATTAAACTCTTTGAGAAACTTGTTCTCTTCTAGATTTTTGTCATAATCTGGGTCAAGACCATAAATCATGCCAGCAAGCTCAGAAGCGGCTTCAATAACCCAAGGCTCATCAGCCTGAGCGTCGTACGCTTGCTGATCAGCAAACCGAGGCGACTTAGTGTTGGGATCTAGCAAGCACAAGCGAACAAGCTCAGTAAATCTAGCGTTATCCGCCTGACCTTCTGCCGAGTTTGTATCTAGTGCATTCTTTTCTGCAAGAAGAGTTCTAAATTCAGCCCTGAGATTTCTTAAGTCAAGAGCAACCTGTTTCGCTTCGGACAGTCGTATGCCTCCAGCTTTCAAGGCTTTTTCCTTGTCTCCAATCTCTTGAACAAATCTATCATTCTCTTTTTGCTTTTCTTCATCCCAGATACCTTGATCTGTCATGTAGTCTGTTAGTTTTTGTCTTAGTAATGCTCCAGAGTCGAGTGCTTTTCTAAAGGTTTCATTGTACTGAACCTGAGAATCGCGGTAGTCTTGAGCTGTTGGTTGTCTAAGGAGTGTACTGACTGCGTTGCCATCTTTGTCAACACCTTCAATCACTCTTTCCTTTTTATTGTCCGTCATTTTTATCTCCTGTCTGAACTGGTAAATTAATATAATGCTTCTTGCGAACTATGTCATAGTTAACAAATTCTGACTCTAAATTCCTAATCTGAGTATTTCCCCTATCTAATATTTGCGCTCTTGCCTCTTCATAGATTTCATAAAGCTTCTTTTGTTCTAGGGTTCTATCTTCATCTTCTGTTTCGATACCCCATAAAAACCCAAAACTACTTTCCAACGTAGAAAGAGAACCTATCATCGTTGTTTGTATCTTCTTTTTGGCAGTCTTAAAAAGTTTGTCTCTCGACATATCTCTGTTTCTCTCTTCTCTTACAGACTTCAAGTCTAAAGATTTTTTAAGAAAACTATTGTATTCCTCTGCCATTACCTCCCTCCTTTCATCTTACTTATTGCCGCCTTGTGAGACTCCATAGCTATGTCCTGACGTACGTCATGGAACTTTGTGAAACTGATTTCTCCGCCAGCCTCATCTATTACATTTTTTCTATTTTGAATTGTTGACCTTGCTAAAGGGTTGTTTAATCCATATATTTCTTGGGCGGCCTCGTTGTCTTTGGCCACGACAAATACTTCTTGTGAGTTTGCTATTTTTGGATTTGTTATCATATCATCAACTTCTTTTTGTTTTTTGTCCTTTTCGTACTTTCTTTTTTGTACTATAAACCACCCATCTAAACAGTCATCATCCTCAAGAACTTTTTCATTTGGACTTTCTGGACTTTCATATACGTTATCATACATACTTGAATATGTGCATAAAGATAGTTGATCTCTGGTAAAGTCACATGCGGGCTTGCCTAATACACCAGAAGCTTTTCCGTGCTTCCACATACTTCTCCAAGGTTCTTGTCTTGCAACAGCTCTTATTGTTTCCTGACCAAGCTGTTCAGAAGTATAGTGTTCCATGATGGTGGATATTGGATGCTTGTCCCAGTTGTAATCAGAACCATCTTTTAATTTTGTACATTGTGAGATAAGCCAAACATTTTTAGAAAAAGATGCAACACCTTCACACGAAACGTGATCAAGAGACATCTTCTTTGACTTGTACTTAAAAAATCCCCTTTCATTTGCTCTTATCCTAGCCTTTATTCCTCTTAACTTTTTAGAATCAAAAAATGATCGAAAGGCTTCAACCTTTAGATTCTCTATCTCTTTTTCTATTTTTTCAGCTTCCCTGTCATCAAAGGGTGTCCATAGATCATTATCAACCAAAACCTCTAAAAGTTCTTTTTTTAAATATACACCGCGAAAGTAGGCTTTTTTATAAGCCTCGTCATATATATCGTAAGATTCTTCTAAGAGTTCTCGATCAGGCTCATATATAAATAAAACAAGATCGCCCAGAGTCAATCTGAAACGACCTTGTAATATTCTATATAAAGCTTTTTCGTAAAAAACATCATCCATCCTAATTTCCTAATCACGAAAACAAACTACGCGTGGGTCTTACCACCATCAACGTTTAACACGTTAAAGTTCGAGTACGAGTAGCTAACTGTAGCATTTCCACCGCCGGTGTCACCACCAGAGTAAGATACAGAAGAAAGCTTATTCTTAGTTCCCAAGTTAAGTATAGTACCAGCAGTGTCTTTAATGATAATGGTACGATCCTGTAAGTTTGGATGAGATCCAGAAACGCTAATCAAGTCACCAGAAGCTGAAACAACTTCAAACTCGCAAGTAACTTCAATCGGGAAGGTTGCGTATCTATGATACGGTCCAAATCGACCCAATTCTTGAATGTTTTCCTGACCGAAGTCTGTACTAACACTGATACTCTGAATTTTTCTATTAGAGCTGTTTCCTAGAGGATCGTCACCTTTGTTAAGGTCAACCTCGGCAGGAACGGTAGATCCGCCAGCGCCCAAAAGAACATCTGTACGACGAACAACACCAGACACAGGGGAATCTGTACCGTCAATGTTTGTCGATGGATTACTAGTCCAAACAGCACTAGGATTTTTAACTACCGTAGAGGTATTCCAGAATCTATCGTTACCAACAAGCGTTACAGACTCTGTAGCACTTCCGTCAACACTATAGCTATAACTAACTGAACTAACATACATACCGGAGTTCATGCAAACTGTTTGCGGAACACCAGTAGCGTGATCTTGACCATCATCAAAAACCGCCAAGTAAACATCTGATCGTGCTTTAGAAGCACTAACGATACTTGTTTTACAAGCACCGTTTGTAGCGAGGTCATAAATAAGCTTATAACCGTCGATAACCTTTTCAAGCGTTACTTCGATATCTGCAACTTCTTCGATATTCTCATAAATTTCAATCTGACCCATCTCGAAAACTTGGTCCAGTGTGAAAGTCGAACTCATACCGACGCTTTGAAGGCCGTGTACAATATGGGCTGCCGTTATCGGGTCTGTACCCCGAGGCGTAATGGCCACTGATTGCACAGCGTAAAATATACGTTGATTTGACGCCATAATTATTCTCCTATTATTATTTTTCGGCCTCTGGTAAGGGCATTGTTATATACACAAAAAATGAATTAAATAGCTTTAACTTGTGTGGAACAGCGGGTTGTTCCTATGTAAAGCTCTGGTGATAATTGAGTTATCTCGTTACCACGGGACTGATTTATCCAACATCTTCTATAAAAGAAATCATCAATCATATTGGGATATAATCCGCTAGGAATGGCGTTTTCATTTAACTCATTTCGATAATTAAATGGTAGAACACCAGATATAGCAACAGCCGTAGGATTGAACAGATGTACAGTTCTATCGTTCTGATATAGAATGGTGTCCATTAAGTTGGTACACTCCCAGTGGTTCTCGCTGATAACATAAAACAATATATCTGTATTTGTCCACTGGCCTCCGCCAAGCTGATATGGTTGTAATGATTTTGCAGGAACAACTTCAACAGCTATCGCTGGTAGCTGAACTCTAGTCTGGCCGAGTTGAACCCAGTTTCCAGAATCACTGACCTGAAAACCTTCTTCGTTTCTAAACGATCCTTGTTGTATTTCTCGGAACCAAGGAACACCCTGAGCAGGAATAACCTGAACCCATTTGTGACTATACTCTAGCTGTACGGTGCTTGTTGTTGTTAGGGCGGTATCGAAAACCACCCTTCCATTAGGGTAATCTATATAGAAAGGCTTTGTTACATTTCCTGTGGCATAAAATGTATCGTCTACAAATACTCCAGATATTGTAATGGGTTGTTCATCTGTGGCCGAAATACCACTTTCCCAAACCCAGTTTTGTCTATAGCCTTCCCAGACCTGACCATTAGAGTAATTGGGATCTTGGGCAGATCTAAGCTTGTGCCTATCTCCTCCATAAATTCCAGATTCCGGTATGTTAATATTGTAAAACTGACCTCTATCTAAAAGTCCCCAGTCGTACAAAGACACAAAATTGTCTAGCAAAACATTAGACAGTGTTGCATCTTGAGCATTATTTAAGTTTGCTAGCTTAGTATGTGGTCCACCTACCATTACTTAAATGCTCCTATAATAGCGTTTTGAATTTGGGGCTCAATAGAACCCAAGGCTCTAGTTATAAAATTATCATTAATACTGCCTGAAAAAGCACTATTAACTTTAAACGGTCCAATCGGAGCTTTTTTTAATGACACCATGTTGGCTCCTCCACTACGTCCAAGTCCAGCACCATACTGAACACCGTAGTTGGCAATTATAATTGTATCACCAGCGGTTAAAAGCCACTCCAGCCAAGGTATTCTAGATTCGATCTCCAACGTCTGCATAGCCACTGGAAGAGATAATAGATTGGCGTAATCTGTTGGTTGCAAAACAATCGTCAAACCACCCCTGATTCCATTCTGACTTCCTGTAACCCGCTGAGTTCTAATATCCAAACTTTGCACAACCGCCGCCACTATCTGTGGTCCGGGATCTCCGGTTAGACCAAAGTCAAATCTCAACACTCCAGAAGCAAGCGATATAATTTCAGGACAATCAAATAGAGCGGCAGCAACAATAGGCTGTAATGCAGACTTTATTCTCGCAACCCTTTTTGTTACTTCCTTGTCCGTCATTTGTGCCAAAGTTTTGTTGATTTTGGCAACAATGTTCCGGTTGGATTCTAATAATTTTACGGTTATTTTACTTTTAGCCATCTGTCCGATTCCAAAATGTTACTATGTATTTAGTTTCATTCTGCTTAAATCCTTGTGGGAATGACGGTCCATTTTTTTCGTATTTAGCTTTATCATACTTTTCTATACCATCATAGTTTGGTATCATATACTTACACTGTTCTATTTTTGGAAGATCTGTCATATATGCTATAGTTTGAATTGAGCCATCGGGAATATCAATAGAGGGTCCGATTTTGACCCAAGCCTTTCTATCCCAATATATTCTCAATGTAATATCATCAGTAGCCTCTATAGCTTTATACCCCTTGCCATTACAATAAGGACAAGGCATACCTCTTGCAAAAGGATAAGGCCCTCCAGCTTGATAAAAACTCACGGACTTATTTCGCGTGCCCATTGTGTTCATAATGCAGTTGGGACAATCTTCTCTTTTTTCTGGATACACCAACGTTGCGGTTCTAGTGAAAAGTAAAACCGCCTCATTGTATGTATTAAAAACACTACTGGGAATATTAATCGCCATTATACTACCCTATATGAAACGTGCCCGCCTAAAACTCCAGAGGAAGTGCTAATTTGTAAATCTACGCCTTGACTAGTCTCAAACAAACCATCTACACTATTTGCAGAAACGCCACCATTTGCAGCTAAATGTACGCCGCTGACCAGCGGGATCGCACCGCCCAAGAACTCAATCGTCGTAGCTTTTTCAGCAACAACAACATAGTCTACAACCTCGATACTTCTGCCGGTAATCGCACTAACCACAATACCGGTAGCGTTTTCTCCTCCAGTCAATCCCAGTCCGATTGGGGCGAAATTAACATTGTCGGCATCGAATCTATGAGCTAGATCGGTGTTAATTGTTGCCACAGAATCGTCTATTTGACCGGCTGTGAGGGGAGGGAAGGGGCTTACAGTATTATTAGCGCCAATCTTATCAGCCGGTGCTAGCCCTCTTGCTCCAGCTATGCTAACAATCCCTTCACCGCCTTGAGGCTGTGCATTGTTAGAAATAATTTTTTGTGATATGGGCATTTTTTATTCTCCTATTGGAAAGCGTTGCCGCGATAGTCAAACTGGTTAGCCCCTAATATCATACTACCCGGACTATAGGGACCAAGAACAGCCTGACCAACCAGCGTATTGTTATATTGATATGTTTTTAGTAAGTCGTCGTATTTTTTACAGAAATCTTGATACATCATATTTAGATTTTGCGTCACTCCACGTAGATCAATTGCAGAGGGTCCATCTTTAATTGAGATGGCATTTGCTGCTTCTGTTTTAACTTCACTTCCTAAAAGAATGCAGGCAGATTTGTATACAGTTAAAGTGGTAAAATCTGTATCGTTTTGGGAAATTGGGTCTGGAGATATCGTAACTTCACCAACATCTACTGAATATGTTTGGCTAAAGTCTGCGTCATTAACAACATTATAAGCACCAAAAACTAAAATCTGTTTTAGTCTTTCGTCTGTAAATTTTGCATTATCTAGATCGCCTATTAAGGATCTAAGCATTAAAACTAAGTCTATTTTCCAAGGCATGTTTTACTCGCTTTGTAAATTCTCGTGTACTTTGAAAGTGCCTACACTAGTGTTCCAAGTTCCAGCTCCAGTAGCTACGTAAGCTTGTAGGTTCCATGTTCCGGGACCATTTAAATCGCCATCAACTGAAATGTATTGAACATTTCCATCACTTCCATCTGTGGTAAAAACAGCAGTTCTTTCAAAAGTTGTGCCATCCGGCCTTTTAAATGTAAACTTTTTTGTCGATGCTGTACTAATATCGGCAACCGTGGTTCCGCCTGTAGACGTAGTGTCATACACGGTGACTCGAAAAATAGTACCTATATCGTTAACGTGTGCTTGTTCTACAAATGCCATAATATACCTCCGGTTATTTATACACAGTTAACTTGCATTCCTTACCGAAATTGAGTTATTTCTGCTAAATCTGCCCCGTTTTAATCTAGCTTTAAGTGTTTTTTAATTTCTGCTATTTCTTTGGTTAAGTCTTGTATGGCGCCGACAATTAACGGTGTTAACTTACCATAATCTAATGTTTTAAAGTCCTTAAATTCCCCAGTCAGTTCTGGTTGTATCTTTTCTATTTCCTGAGCTATAAATCCAATATCCTTTCCTGAATTGCTGTGAACTTCCTCGTGACCTTCACGCCAATCAAATTCAACAGGGTTCATAGCTAATATTTTTTCTAGCGAACCTTCTATCTTTTTGATCTTGTTTTTCAGTCTTTCGTCAGAAACACCACTCCCACCACCGCCACTACCATTAGAAGCAGCAGTCAACCTTCCTTGTGCATCAACGGTAATATCTGCATTGGTGTATGAACCGGCAGTGACCGAAGTGTGAGCTAGTTTGTCAGCGGTAACTTGATTGTCACCAATGTGAGCAGTATCAATAGAGCCGTCAGTATAGTGTTCTGAATTAATTGCATCATCGGCTATCTGCGCGCCCGTCACAGCGTCAGCAGCAATCTTGCCAGTGGTTACCGCTAAGTTATTAATCTTTCCAGTAGTTACTGCTAAGTTGTCAATCTTTCCAGTTGCAATAGCTAAGTTTGCAACCTTGCCAGTGGTTACTTGCAAGTTTCCTATGTGAGCCGTGTCAATTGAAAGGTCAACATAATGTTCACTGTTAATAGAATCATCTGCTATATTGTCTCCATCAACACAATCTGCTGATAAATGAACGTGGTCAATTGAGCCATCAACGTAATGCTGGCTGTTAACAGAGTCATCAGCCGGTGGTGCTCCAGCAGCCTCTAGATTTATAGTTCCTGCACCAAAGGTAAACGAAATTGTGCCACCCGAAGATGTCATAAGTGCGTTATCCCACTTGGATGAAGCATTATCGTATATCAATAGGTGACCATTTGCAGGACTAGAAATGTTAGTGTCTGATAAGCCAGCAAGGGTAGAAGACCCGCCACCACCAGCAGCAGCCCATGATATATCTGTTCCGTCAGATGTTAATACATACGTGTTACTACCTGCGGCCAACGCAGAAGGATTCCCACTAGAGTCTCCTACAATTAGACTACCCCTAGCAAGACCGGCCATTTTAGCGAGGGTTATTCCATCGTCCTTAACCCTTATTGCATCGCTGTTAGTTTCTATGGTGGAATCATCCACATTGACGGCCATAACAGAATTGGACTTTGTTAAACCATCACCCGCAAGCAATCCCGCTAAGTCGTCTGTGCTACCTTTGGACGCTGCTCCAGTCGCTCCCCCGTCTAGGAAGATTAAGTTATCTCCGTGAGCTATTGTGGCGGCAGCAGCCTCGCTAAGATCAACGTCTACCTGATTAGCCTGAACGTCTATAAGATTTCCCGCCCCTACAGCAAACGTTCTGTTGGCAGCTAGAGTTCCTCCACCAGTTAAACCATCCCCAGCAGTAAGGTCAACCGCCTGCGTAGCTATCGTGTTGCCAGATGAATACGCGGCAATACCCGAAAGGTATACGTTTACATTGTCTGCCCAAGCAACATCTGTACCATCAGAGGTTAACACTTGATTAGCAGCCCCTAAAGCTAATGCGGCAGGGTCTCCACTGCTATCGCCATATATAATCTTACCTCTAGCAAGACCAGCCATTTTCGCTAAGGTTATTCCATTGTCTTTAACTCTTATTGCATCACTATTGGTTTCTATGGTAGAATCATCTACGTTAACCGCCATAACCGAGTTGGACTTTGTTAAGCCGTCACCAGCGAGGAGGTTAGCCAGATCGTCTGTGCTACCTTTGGACGCTGCTCCCGTTGCTCCTCCATCTAGGAAGATTAAGTTGTCTCCGTGAGCTATCGTAGCGGCAGCAGCTTCAGTGAGATCAACATCTACCTGATCGGCCTGAACATCTATAAGATTTCCGGCTCCCACGGCAAAGGTTCTATCGGATGCTAGCGTTCCTCCTCCGGTTAAGCCGTCTCCGGCAGTAAGGTCAACGGCTTGAGTGGCTATGGTGTTTCCAG
>Ga0181412_1001101_pt1 | contig 10757 bp, 8 predicted proteins | sample 35SPOviralmetaG_FD_130113 | JGI IMG/M metagenome (GOLD analysis project Ga0181412, IMG submission 130113) | Marine viral communities from the oligotrophic San Pedro Time Series (SPOT) site, San Pedro Channel, CA, USA - 35 SPOT_SRF_2012-08-15 | ecosystem: Environmental > Aquatic > Marine > Strait... | reverse complement strand
TTCAGCTTCTATTGCCATCTCATCTTTATGAGATAATAATTTATATGTAATTTCTGTACCTGAATTAGGTAATGTGTATTGAAATTCATTTACTCCTTTAGTAATAGAATTTTCATCAAATTCCTTATTTTCTAAAGTACTTAAATCAACTTCTACTTCTTCTCCCTTATATTCAAACTTATAATCTTTACCATATCCTAAGACACGAGCTGCAATCATAACTGCATTTTTATCTCCTACAATAAGATCATTGTAATTACATTTTGTTACAATTAATGCTTTTAACAATTTATCTAAAACTGTTCCATTTTGAATATATGATTGGTTTGAAAGAATATCTTCTTCCTTTGCAGTCATATATTTCATCTCAATCTTACCACTTGATAGGGGATTGTCTTCGGGATAAATTAACCCTTTAGAGGGCAATTCAATTGTTTCGGTTGGAAACTTAAAACTTTCTTCACTCATAATTTTTATTTGTTATAACTTTAATACGTGTATACATACTAACGATACAAAAGAGCTTGACATAAGCCAAGCTCTCTTTAAAAATATTTAACAGTTTTTTTAGAAATTTAATACTGCGTAATCTATAGATAAATTTAAATTAACAGTTTGGGCTTGAGCATCTGTATCCCAATTATACCCATCAAATGTTGCTTCTAATATAAATGCACCTTTTAATACCCATTCAGAAACTACATCACCAACAGGACCTAATACATTTACAGTGATATCTTTTTTATAGAAATCAGAGTAACCATCTCTACCTGTTACTGATTCGTGGTGTAATCTTACCCATTCCATTACTGCTTGAGCTCCAGAGGGTGTAATTGGATCGTAAAGTTTCATTGATACGTCTGCCCATTTAGATTTACCTTTAACTTTACGTTCTACATTGATGTGGTTTAAGGTAACTTTTTCTTGGGTGATTTTCACTTCTCCAAACTCTTTAATCATATACGATGGAATTCCATCTACATACATGATAAACCTATTTGCTTGTTTTGGTTCAAATGCTGTGAAAAATATTTCGTTTGGATCTAATACTGCCATTTTATTTTTTTTTATTTTTTTTATTCAATTATAAATATTATACCTTTAAACTCTTACGCTGGGAAAGTTGCTCCAGTTGGAAGAACATTAAAATCTAAGTAAATGAATTCAGCTGTTTTAGTTGGTTGTAAATAAATAGCACCTACTAATTGGTTTCTATCAATAACATCTGGTGTATTGTTAGTAGAATCCATTACTACCTTAAAGGCATATAAACCTTGTCTTTGTTGTACTGATTCTAAGTATGGATTTACTTGACTTAAGAATTGATTTCTTGTAGCTGCTGTGTTTTGTTCAAATACTAAGTTATCAGAAATTTGAGAAATATAAGATTTAAGAGCAATTAATAATCTTCTAACATTTACTCTATCTAAAGCACTTGCTTGTGTTTGTAGTGTTTTTTGCCCAAACACTGTAACACCTTGTCCTGGGAAAGTTGCTAATGGATTTACTTTATTAGTGTATAAAGTATCTCTATTAGTTTGAGTTAATTTTCTTTCTGCTTGTCTTACTACTCCTAATCCACCTCGGTTAATACCTGCTGGTGCAAACCATGGTTCACTTACTCTATCAGTAAATGCGTAAACTCCCGGAATTAAAGTTGATGCTGGGACCCATTCTAATTTATCTGTATTTGGATCAATCATTTGAACCCAAGGCCAATATGAAGCAGCATATGAAGTATCTAAACTAGCAGCTGTGGTAGATGTTGCTGTTATAGATGAACCATAATTTTCAAGATCCATTACTATAATTGCATCCCCTCTATTTTCAATATTAGCAATTAGCGTATTTAATGGGGTTTTGTGAGTTGCATTCGCATATATTAATCCTGGGGCTGTGATTATGTTATAAACGTATTCATCCGCGTTTGCTAATAAATTAATAGCATCTGTATAATCAGAAGCTGCGAGACCTTGCGTATCTCCATTATTAATATTTTGGAAGAAATTATCTCCTGCTCCTGTAATATTACCATCAGCATTTCCAAATGAACCACTTTGGGCTACTGGAATTGAAGCAGTATATGCTGTATTTACAGCTCCATTATTATCAAAATAATCAGGTGTTTTTACATTTACTGATTTTAGTCTTATATATCTTGAAGTATTGGCAAAAGATCCTGTTGTTTGTAAATATGGATCAGATGAACCAGCTCCTAATAAATTAGTTGTTGTGTCACCAATTATTCTAGCAATATAATTAGATGATTTTGGATCTAAAGAAACATTAGTAAATGATTCTAATACTGATTTATTTTTTGTTGTATCATTACCTTGTCTAATAACTAAAGTAAATACACCTCTTGCAGTGTTTGGTGATGTAATTTCCCATCTTAAGTTATTTGATGTTCCATCTGCTAACACACCACCTGCTGATTCAGCAGATGTACTATTCATTATAGTACCTTCAGCTAAAGTTTCTAACACAAATATATCTCCGGTTTCTTGAATATTTCCAGCTCCTAAAGTAAGTATTAAATCTGTACCTGTACCTCCAGTAGCTCCTAATGAAGCTGATGGGATTGTAATTGTTTCACCTGAAACATATCCTGATCCTGTAGAAGTAACTGTTATTGAAGATAATGCTGTATCACTTGATAAAACAAATGTAAATACAGCACCTGTACCACTTAAACTTGCTGTTCCTGTAACTCCAGCAACTGTACCAGTTCCACCATCAGCATCAAATGAATTTGTTGTAAATGTTCCAATATCACTAACTAAACCAGTATTACCTTCTACCAGAGAAGAAGTAGCTGGACTAAATGATCCTGAAGCTATTCTAGTTACGATTAATGATGTACCTCCATTTTGAAAGTAATTGTAAGCTGAAATTGATGTTAAAAAGCTATATTGATCAGAAGCGCTAGAAAAAGTTGCTCCAAAATTAGCTAAGTACTCACTATAAGTTGTTACTAAAGTTGGAATATTCACTTTACCTAGTACCGTAGGACCTATTAAAGCAGCTCCTGCTTGTACGGGTTGTGATGTAATTTGAGATTGATCATTTTCTCTTGCTAATACACCTGGTGATAATAATGTTTCTGCCATTTTATGATTGTTTTATGATAAATATATTAAAGTTCCTCAAAATTTATTCGGTTGGTAAAAACTCACCAGATTCTAAAGAAATGGATCCTTTTCCATACTTTTCTTCTAGTTCTTTAGCTATAGACATTTCTTGTTGTTGGATTTCAATAAATTGTTGTTTTAAATTATTCTTTGAAAATTCTAAATTCATTATTTGAATTTCTGTTTCTCCTAAAACAAGTGTTAATTGTTGAAAACGAGATTTTAAATCTTTTAAATTTTTAATTTCTTCTTCAGTTAAAACTTTTTTTTCCATTTTGTTTATAAATATTAAGTTATTTGTTAAAAGTACATTATTTGGTAATGAAACTCTAAAGATGGGTTACCACCACCACCACCACCACTAACATCTGTAAATTCTAATACTCCACTTGCAGGATCTAAAATAACTGTAACTTGGGGTGCTAAAGTAGCAATAGATGTTGAATCTCCCATACCCGTAAAAATGAATGCATTTAAACCAAGTGTTTTCCCTACTAATTCACTACCACCACCCCCAGTATTAGAAAATTCTGTGATGGTTTTTGAACCTAATGATAATGTTGCAGTTCCAATTATTAATTTAAAGGATTTAGTAGTTGAGGTTGCGTTATTAATTGAAACTGATCCTGAAACTTCAGATACAGAGCCACTAAAATTAGTTGCATATACTGTATCTACATTTTTAAGGGGTGAACCTATATCATAGGAATCATCTAATATTGGAATGAAATCTCCAGTATTACCTATTTCCCAACGGTCAGTTCCATCTGTTTCAAAAGAAATAGTCCCATTTACTCCTGTATCTGTAACTGTAACATTTGAATTTAATTGGGAAATGGAATTGCTACTACCTCCTCCTCCAGCAGTTGTTTGTGAAGTTCCATCTGCAAAATCAATTTGAGAAATTGAGATTAATGAAGATGAAATTGATGAAGCTGATATTTCTGAAAATATACCATTGCCTGAAGAACTTATATTACCTGATGCAGATATCTCTAAAAATATACCATTGCCTGAAGCACTTATATTTCCGGATGCTGTTATGTTAGTAAAAGTTTGTAAAGAACTTGAATAGTAACCTCCATTTAAAGCTGCAATTGCTGTAGTTGATAAAGAACCAGAAATATCTGAAGATATTTGGTCTGAACTACTAACCATACCATTAAACACATTAGCATATATAGTTCCACTTGAACTTATAGTACCTGATGCTGTGAGATTACCATCAATATCAACACTACCTGTTGTATCTAAGGATCCTGAAATTTTGATTGTATAATCATCAATACCTGTAAATGCATCTACAGATTGTGACACATTCCAAGCTTCTACAGGTTGCCCTGTAACAATATTTGATTTATCTAAAAGTTTTGCCATTATATTTTTGTTATAAATATCAAGAAAGTTTTATTCTTTCAATAGATTTAATTATTAATTCAGGGGTGATGGTTTTAGTACACTCAAACTGTTTATCTGTATTTTTATTTTTAGGACACCATTCCCAATCACCAGGATCTAATTTTTCTTTATTATAACAACTATTACAAATATTGAGATCAGGTGTAAATATTCTTTCACAGTCTTCAAATTCACTAAAAGGAGCACTAAATCCTGATATTAGTATAGTTTTTTTATTTAATGCCCAATTTAACCAACTTAAACCACTACCTATACCTATAAAAAATTCAGCATTCATCATATCATTAGCCCTTTCAGCTAAAGAATAATCTCCAGTTTTATCAATTACCCCTGTTAATGTGCCTCCTAATTTAGAATCATGCCATTCATCTCCTAAAGGTTCTTTAGTAATCATTACAACTTTATAACCTTCATTATTTAAATAATCAATTATAATTTGCCAACCTCCTGGGTAATTCCAATACTTAGCATGCGCTGAACCGTGTGGGGCTATTATTACATATTTTTCTTCAATAGTAGAGCCTGTGTTTTTGAATGTAAGTTTTGGTTTTAATTCATTATAATCTACCCCCAAAACATCAGCACTACATTCTTGCAAACTATATTTTCTAAAATCACTAGGATTAGCTTCATAGTTTATAGTATTATCCTCATTATAATGCCATCCAATTTCGTACATAGCATATAAATTAAATACTTCAGTTCCTGGTTTAATAAAAGTAATATTGGGGTAATTTTCTTCAAACCATTCATTATAAAATGTAGATATAATTAATTCACAATCATGTTTTTTTCTAAACTCTTCAGCATAAGGAAACCATGCTAAAGTATCACCTATAGCCTTTGAAGCAAAATGTATATAAACTTTTTTACCTTTTGCATTATAAGAATGTTCATATATTATTTTTCCACTATCTATATCTTTAATTTTTACTAAGTAATTTATAAAATATCTTTTTGTACATTTGGTCCACATATTATTTGTAATTGTGGTTTCATATATTACTTTCCCATTATCTTGATTAATAAATTGAATGTTAAAGTTTCCTTTTTTTTCACCTAAAATTTCTAGAGTAGAACCATTAATAAAATTTAATTTAAATATATAATCTCCTGTTTTAGATTTAATATTGGTTTTTTTTAAATTATTATATTCTTGAATTAGTACTTCTTTCATAAAAACTGATTGTATATTTTGATAATTTCTTTACTTCTATTGTTCCATGACAATTTACTAGAGGTTTTAAAACACTGTTGTTTATAAAAATCCCAATTATTTAGTATATCTTTTAACCCTCTATCCATTTCAAACACATCCCGAGGAGCTCTCCAACAACCATGAAGATCAACTTCCATTTCCCAGTCAGCAATAACAGGTAAACCTGAAGCCATAGCTTCAAGCATTGTTAAATTAGGATGACCTGCTTCTAACATTGTGGGATGGATGAAAATATCATGGTGGTGGAATAAATCTAATAATTTATTATTTGGAGTATCAAATACTAGATTTAATTTAGGATAATTTAACATCCATAAATGACCATTGAAAAAATTTTTATTATTAGAAGGTCCAGCTATAGTAATGTCTAAATTATTCATAGCAGCTAATGCTAAACCAAATTCAAATCCTTTTCTGTCAAATGTATGATCTCCTCCTAAACCATTATTAGCTAACATTAATAGTTTAGGATTAGCGGGGCAGGGATGATATACTTTATTATAAAAATCATCAACATTTACACCATGAGAAAAATAAACACATTTAGGATGATTAAAATAATTTACTAACCAGTTAGCTGGCATTAGTGATATTAATGATCCTTCAATGGCTTTTAAATTTTCTTTATACACATAAGAATCTTTACCATAATGTAAAACATGATGATCATGTAATTGGTAAATGTATGGTATACCTCTTTCTTGTAAGCTAATTGCTAAATTAGCTACATGACAATGAACAATATCAAATTCCCCAGGATTAATATTACCTGCCATTTTATGTATAGATAAATGACCTAATTTGGTTTGATTTTGTTCAAATTCCCAAATAATTTTTTCAATTGCCCCCCAGTTTTTAGGAGGGATATTTAAACCACATGCGGGGTCAACATGACATATTTTCATAACTTAATATCTCCTTTAATATTAGTTTCACTCATTTTATGGTCTATTAAACTATGACCCTTTGCTTGAAAAGCCAAAGGTTCTTTAAAGAATCCTTTAGGTTCATTTCTAAAATTATTAGTTACCCATAAATCAAAAGCATCCCATTTTGAATCTTTTATTACATTATGAACTCTATCAATTTTATCTCCTATTATTAAATAAGCATGGGCATCAGTAAACATACCAGCATCTAAATGATTTTTATACTCATTGAATACTTCATAATTATGAGCAAAACTAAAGAAAGTATATTTTTTATCTTTAGATATTTCAATAGCTTCATATAGTTTATTTACAAACTCTTTTGTATCAGTTAATAATAAAGCATCACATTCAAAAAATAGATATATTACATCATCTTCTTTAGAACAAGACATTATTGCATCTGTATGTGCCTTAAAACAACCATAATGCCCATAAGATAATTTATAATGGCCTGGTTCTGTTTGCAAATCATTAGGTCTATTACAAGTTTCTACTGGGAGTTGACCTGAATAAGGTTTGTTAATTATTTGGGTATATTCTATATCTTTATATTTGCCTAATTTGCTAATTGACTCTATTGATCTTTGTTCTCTTTCATCATTTGGATTAGAAAGTAAATGAATAATTTTTACTTTAGGTTTTGGTAATTCTCCTTTCCATTCAAAATGACCATTACTAGATAAATTATTAAAATATTCTTCATCTATAATAAATTCTTTGGTTTCTATAAAATCATCTCCATTAAAAATGTTAAATTCTATTCTATAACTACCATCAAATCTAATTAAATCCCAAAATGAATACTTTTGATCTACATTTAACTCTCTATCAATAACTAATTCTTCATCTTTATAAACTTTATATTTAATTATTCTACTATCTTTACTATTAGAAATATAAAAATATGGAGAAAAGTGATTTGGAACATTTGTAGGTAAAATAGAAAAATATTCTATACGAGAGAAATCTTTATGGACAAAAATATCTTTAGATTTAGACTCAAATACTGATTCTTCTTCTCTATATATTGCTCCTTCATTTTTAAATATATGGTGAAATAAGTTTTCTAAACCATTAGATTCAGAACCATAAATTTCCATTAAATTATCATATTCACCCTCATTGGATATTTTCGGTAAAACTCTTAATAGTTCTTTAGGGTGAGAGGAAAAGAAGTAAGTATATAAGGCATCTCCTTCATTAGGATGATGTTTAGAAAAATAAAAATTATTTTTATCTAATATTTTAGAAATATTTTCTATTCCTTTTTTATCATATAAAATATAATCATAGTTTAAAAAATGCACTTTAGAAAAATCTAATTGAGAAGCTAATGCCGCTCCATTATAATAATTAGTATAAACTGCAGGTCCATGATATACATCATTATTTTCACCTTTTAAATTAAGTCTAACATCATATAAATCACTATTCCAATAAAAATTATTATAAAAAGTATGTTTTGTTAAAATATTATTAGTATCAACTACACTGTAGTCTGCTTGATCTTGTAATATGTTTGGAATTGGGATGTGAGAAGTTAATATTACTTTATATCCATTATTTTGTATTGATTTTATACAATCTAACGTAGTATTAATAATACTATTTGTAGTTGGATAAGTAGATACAACAAAAACTTCATCTTGGATTTTTACATTAATATTTACATCTAAATTAGATTTAATTAATTCACAATTTTTTTTAAAATTGTTAGGTTCTAAATAATTTATAGATTTAAATTTATCAAAATAATTAAGATAAACTGGGAGGTTATATAGTAGTTGGGGAATTTGAAATGATAATGCTTCACGTATTACTAATGGCATTGTTTCTTTGTCATTATTAGTACCTCTAGAAGTAAATAAGAATAAATCCATCGATTGATAAAAATTATCTACATCAGAACGTTCATTCCACCATGTTAAATTATTAGGCTTATCTTCCATTAAAGGCTCCCAATAATGTTTAAAATTTTCTGCTTGATTTCCTACACAATGAAACTCGTATTCAGGTAATGCTTGAGCATATTCAAAAAATTCTTGTTGGTTTTTCCTAGGGGTGAATAACCCAATGTGTAAAATATGTTTTTTAGTAGGATCTAATCCTAATTTTTCTAAGCTTTTTTTTCTATTAGGACGGTTAACATATTCAATAGGATATTCTACTAGGGATTTTGGAATATCTAAATCTTTATATTGATTTATCTGCCACTGAGAAACAAACATGAATTTATCAGGGAAGAAACGTTTTTGAGATACATCAAAAGAAGAATCATGGGAAGTTTCTACAATAAAATAATTTCTAGTAGTTGAATATAGTTTTTGGGCAATGTTATTGTCCATAAAATACTCAGGAATTTCTTCTAAATGGATTATATTAGGTTTTACATCATTAATAATATCTAAAAGTTCAAATTTATTTTCTTTTAAAGTATAAAATTTATTAGAATCAACTAAATCTACAAGTTTATCTCTTTGTATGGTAAGAACTCCTCCAGTACAGTCTACCCATTCAACAAGATAAATTTCAAAATCTTGCTTTAATAATTCTATTTTTTTAACTAAATATTGGGGTAAACCCCCTGTAGATAAATGTGGGGCTACATACAACAATTTTTTCATACAACTTAATTAATTTTTATTAATATAATAACACTTTACATATAATCCAAATTTAAACTTTCATTATTAGACTCCTATTACATTATCAATGTTAGCAGTAGCTATTCCTATTACATTATCAATATTTGCACTAGTTACTCCCATTACATTATTAGGGTACCCTGCAGCGGTAGTAGTAACACTTAAATAATTAGGAAAAAAAGCTTGAAAACCACCATTTATATTAATAGGACCCCCAGGAGTTGGATCATTATTAAAATAATCAAAATCAAAATCTATTACTTGAAGTATAAGAAATTGATTATTAGTAGCATCTGTTATAGCATTAGCATTAAGAGAAAATTGATTATAACTACCTGCTGACCAACCTACACCTTGACTGTTAATGTAATCATTTTGCATACCGCCATTAATGTCAAATTCATTTGATGTAAGGGCTGAAGAACCATTACCTCCAAAAGCTAAACCATTCCCACTAATAGCAACACTAATATTGTTTAGACCACCATTTTGTGCTCTAATATATAAATCTATAGCTGTAATTGTACCTGAGATAGTGCTTAGATCAAAATAAAAATATGATCTTATTACATTATACTCAGGTCCACTTCTACCAAACTGCCAAGAAACTGAAAAAGCACTACCAACAGTTGAAGGACCAGAATAATTTACAACCCCAGTTGCATTTACGGCATCCCTAGCAGAAAACCAATCTGGTTGGTATGTAGCAGCTGCTATTGCTTCTCGAGTTGAGTTGATTTGAGTTACTGGCATATTTTATAAATTAAGGAATTTGTACCCAAGTGCTATCTGGATTGAAATGGAATAAATCAACATCATGGCTAACAGTATGTCCTATTATTCTAGCATAATTACCTGAAGATGTAGGAGCTGCAGTTTGAATAGTTCCTTGTGATTTAAGGTATAATGGTTGACCTTCATCATTCATTATACCACCATGTCGAGTACTATTTCTAACATATCCATAAAGAAGCATACCAACATTATTTGAAACACCAGTATCAACTGCAACTGCTAATTTATTTATGGCTAAATTTGCTACACTATTATGTTCTGCTAATTCCCAAGCACCACCTGTAACCCAAGCATAAATTCTACCTGCTTCTACTTCATTTTCTCCCCAATAACAAATCTCACCACTTACTTCACCATCTGGGAGGATTATTGATGCTCCCACGTATGAGTTTATATATGAAATATATTGATCTATACCCATAACCCCAGTTCCTAGAGTTGGTGTGAAATTATATGTTATAATATTAGTACTTTGAACAGTAGTCGTACTTATAGTATAAACAGCATTGTTTGGTTGGTAAACAAATACACCACCACTAATACCACTTGTACCATTTATACTTGTACCTGAAGTTCCTGGTACACCTGATGTACCTGCTGTACCATTTTTACCTGA
>Ga0181412_1001088_pt1 | contig 10847 bp, 11 predicted proteins | sample 35SPOviralmetaG_FD_130113 | JGI IMG/M metagenome (GOLD analysis project Ga0181412, IMG submission 130113) | Marine viral communities from the oligotrophic San Pedro Time Series (SPOT) site, San Pedro Channel, CA, USA - 35 SPOT_SRF_2012-08-15 | ecosystem: Environmental > Aquatic > Marine > Strait... | reverse complement strand
TAATGGACACAGTGACAGACAACCTATCTTCATATGAAGTGGATGGTGCGACTATTGCTTGGAAGGATGCACACAAGAATGGTTGGGCTATGATGGACATGACCCTACCTAATGTAACTGCCAAGGTTACTACACCCAAGCATGAGACTGAGGTGGCACAGCGCATCATTGCATTGCACGGTGTCGATGGTACATGCTCTAACACTGTACTGTTTGGTGCTATCGACTTCTTCTGTACCAACGGTATGATACGAGGTGAGCATGACAAGGTACGCCGTAAGAATACAAGTGGCTTCAGCCTTGATAGGTTCATTGGTCAGCTTAACCGTAGTAAGCAGGACTTCTATGCACAGTCTGACCGCCTACAAGGATGGGCTAACACACCTGTGTTCTTTGGTGACGTTAAACCTATGCTTGAATCTCTGCTCAAGTCAGACAAGACAGCAGAGAAAATGATGCTGTTGTATGAGCAGGAAGCTAATGTCAGAGGACATAATGCTTGGGCATTGTACTCAGCGTTCACTAACTATGCAACGTATGCTGATGAGCGTAATGGCTTCAAGCTACGTAATACTGGTGGTGATACACAGCCTGTGTCTATGTTCCAGCGTGAGGCGAAGGTGTCTCAGTGGATTGAGAGCAAGCAGTTTAAGGAGTTAATTGCAGCATGAAGACCGTAAATGACATGGTACAGAAGTATTATTCTTCTAATGATTTCAGTATGTTAAGAGACAAGTCTAAGAAAGACTATCAATATTTCTTAGGCATACTGACTGACACGTTTGGTGACATTGCCTATGATAAACTAACAAGTAAGCAAGCCAAACATGCGTATGAAGAGTGGGTTGTGCGAGGTATCAGCTTCGCCAACCATGTCTGTACTGTGTCATCTCTCGTGTACAGGTATGCTATCGACATGGAGTATGCTACAGTCAATCCGTTTGCTAGTGTTAGACGTAAGACATCCCCACAACGTAAGGTAGTATGGTCAGAGAATGATGTTCGTCAATTCCTTGACACAGCTTATGCTGACTTCAACTACCGCAACATAGGGTTGATTATTCATATGACCTATGAGTGGTGCCAGAGGCTAGGTGACATGCGCTTACTGACATGGGATAACATAGACTTAGATAATCGTAAGATGTACCTAGAGCAGAGCAAGCGTAGGGCAGAGGTAACATTACCTATTGAAGATGATTTACATGACATGCTTGTACAGCAACATGATGACTTCGGCTTTCAAGAGTACGTTGCTCCTCGTCCTACGCCCGTCAGTGGCTCTTACGAACCTTATAGTATAGATAGGCTAGGTAGAGTAGGTCGCTCAGTGATGAGGCTTGCAGGGCTATCTAATGAACTACGTCTTATGGACTTACGTAGGACTGGTACAACACAGATGGTTGAGGCAGGTGTTCCTATGGGACAAATCATGTCGGTTACAGGACACAGTAATCCTCAGTCAGTTAAACCTTACATGAAAAATACGTATGCATCTGCAAATAGTGCATTGACAGCTAGAAAGTCACATGGTATAAGCATATCAAGTGCCGACAAGGAGAGTGTATAATACATGTATAATATATATAACATTATAAGTGATATGGATATTCCTGTAGGACATACAGAAAGGATGAACTGTCCTGCTTGTAAGTCATACAAGACATTCACTGTGACTAACAACATGGGTTCCTTGGTATGGAATTGTTACAAGGCATCCTGTGATGCTAGTGGTGGTACTCGTGTTAATCTATCTGCCGATGACATCCGAAAGGGTTTCAAAGGAGCAGATGATTATGCAGAGCAGGTTGTTAAGTTTGTTATGCCTGAGTATGTAGTACCACATGGTAATCGCCCTGCGCTTGTCTCATGGTGTGACACATGGGGATTAGATGCAGATGAATTAGGCTTGATGTATGACGTTAAGGAACACAGGGTTGTGTTTCCTGTTGTACATGATGGCATTGTAGTTGATGCCACGGGCCGTTCACTAGGAAAGCGTATTCCTAAATGGAAAAGATATGGAGATAGAGGCTTGCCATATACACATGGTTGTGGTAAAGTCGCTGTAGTTGTTGAGGACTGTGTAAGTGCCGCCGTTGTTGGTTGCGGTTCCTTTGTCGGGGTTGCTGTGTTAGGAACGTCTCTCGCCGAAGCACACAAAAGGTATCTCTCACAGTTCTCAACAGCAGTAATTGCACTAGACCCTGATGCCTTACCTAAAGTTCTGGGTATGGCAAAAGAATTGAGAGGTTATGTATCTAGTGTAAAGGTATTACGTTTGACAGATGACTTGAAATATCGTAATGATGTAGACCTAACCAACTTAACCAACATGATAGGAGAATAGAAATATGGAATTATCACTGATTAGAAGTTTGATGGACAAAGAGTTCTATGATGACCATCGTGGCGCACGTTGCCCAGACCGTTTGTTTAGCAAGGACGTACGTAAGGTCAAGCAATCAATAGACACAGCTATGGATAAGTATGAACGAAGTGTTACACCTGATGAGATTGAAGCACTGTTCATGTCTGACAACCCAACACTCACTACAGCACAGAAGCAAGCATACTCTGCCCTGTTCCTACAGGTTAAGAAAGAAACCCCTATGGGCAGTGACATTGCACAAGAGGTACTGTCTAAACTATTCCAGCAGGTAGTGGGCGAGGACATTGCCAACCTTGGCTTTGACTATGTGAATGGTGACAAGACTAGCCTTGAGCCTGTACGTATCCTGCTTGAGCAGTATGGTGATGACTTCACGCCCAACTTAAATGTTGAATGGGATGACATCACTATTGAGACACTGCTAGAGAAAGCTGACCTTGAGGCACGTTGGACATTCAACATACCATCTGTTGCACGTAAGGTAGAGGGTGTAAATGCTGGGCAGCTTATTGAGGTAGGTGCTAGACCTAACACAGGCAAGACATCCTTCCATGCCAGTATCATTGCTGGTCCGGGTGGGTTTGCATCACAAGGTGCTAAGTGTATCATCTTATGTAATGAAGAAGGTACACATCGTGTTGGTGCTAGATACCTTACTGCCGCCGCTGGTATGTCAGCCCGTCAAGTCAAGGACAACATGGGTCAGGCACGTGCCGCTTATGGTCAGGTGTATGACAACATCAAGATTAAGGATGCATCTAACCGTGATATGAATTGGGTTGAGTCTGTCTGCAAGACGTTCAAGCCTGACATCTTAGTGTTAGACATGGGCGATAAGTTCAGCAAACAGGCTGGCTTTGCTAGACCTGATGAGGCACTAAAGGCTAACGCTATCCATGCCCGTCAGATTGCTAAGACACATAACTGTGCTGTGTTCTATATGTCACAGTTATCTGCTGAAGCAGAGGGTAAGGTGATGCTGAACCAATCCATGATGGAAGGTTCACGTACAGGTAAAGCTGCGGAAGCTGACCTAATGGTACTGATTGCTAAGTCTCCTACTGTCGAAGGACAGGAAGAAGAAAGTCCATTACGCCATATCAATATTGTTAAGAACAAGTTGAATGGTTGGCATGGTATGGTGAACTGTGAACTAGATTATCAGACAGCGAGGTATGTAGGATGAAGAAACAATTTGATAGAGAGTTACATGATACCTACGACAACACTGCACGAGTAAGAACAATGGAGTTCATGCAGGTCAAAGGCTATGAGATATGGGAAAACCCTAACATCTATGGTCAAGACCTAATAGCAGAGAGTAGCAAGGGTAAGTTCTACGTTGAGTGTGAGGTAAAGGCTGTGTGGAAAGGAGATGTATTCCCCTACGATACAGTCCAGTTACCCCAACGCAAGGCTAAGTTCTTCAACAGACCTACGCTGTTCTTCATATGGAATGATGAACTATCTACTGCAGTTACGTTTAAGTCTGAACAAATAAAAGACTTGACACCAGTAGAGGTATCGAATAAGTATATAGCAAGAGGTGAGTTATTCTATCAGATACCACTTGATATGACACAGATTATAAGGATGAACAAATATGAAACTAACACTTGATGTAGAGAATACAACAACAGAACGAGATGGTAAGATGCATCTTGACCCATTTGAACCAGAGAACTCACTGACTATGATTGGTGTGTTGACTGACCAAGGTGTGGAGCAACACTTCCCGTTTGACCACAGTGAAGTGCCTAATCAGCAGGATTACTACGAGCGTGTGCAGTGGTATCTTGACCAAGCTACGGTATTAATCATGCATAATGCTGCATATGATTTGACATGGCTATGGGAATCCGGCTTCAAGTATGATGGTCCTGTGTTTGACACGATGCTTGCTGAGTATGTATTACAGCGTGGTATTAAGGAACCATTATCTCTTGAGGCATGTGCAGAGCGTTATGAACTGGACACCAAGAAGCAGGACACGTTGAAGAAATACTTCAAGCAAGGCTATAGCACACGTGACATACCCTACAATGAGTTGTGTGAGTACCTTAGTTCTGACCTACATGCTACACAACAACTGGCACATAAGCTGATGCTACGTCTTAACAGTGAAGCAGATGCAGGACTACGTGGTACGGTAGACCTAACCAATGAAGTAGCACCTAGCCTTGCTAGAATATACTGCAATGGTATCACTGTAGATATGGACAAGTTAGATGAGGTACGCTCAGAGTTCGAGGCAGAGAAGGAGATATTAAAGGATGCATTACAGTCTCATGTTCGTAATCTTATGGGTGATACACCTATTAATCTTAATAGCCCAGAGCAACTCTCTTGGGTTATCTATGGTCGTAGGGTAATTGATAAAGCAGATTGGGGTAATCGTATTGACCCATACATGAATGATTCTGACTTCCGTAGTATGATTACTACAGGTACAGAACGTCTATACAAAACTAAGGCAGAGCAATGCACTGTATGTAATGGCTCTGGTCAAGTTAGAAAGGTAAAGATAAATGGAGAACTATTTGCTAAACCCAATCGCTGTACGTCATGTAACGCTATTGGTTATCTTTTTAATCCTACTGGTAATACTGCCGGACTAGGGTTCAAACCGCCCTCTGCTAAGTGGGCATCTGCCAGTGGTTTTTCAACTGGTAAAGACAATATCACATTGCTTGAGAGTGCTGCCCGTGGAAAGGGGATGGATGTAGCGGTAGACTTTCTAAGTAAGGTTCGTAGGCTTAACGCTATCGAATCATATCTATCAGCCTTTGTTGGTGGAATTACTAACTTTGTTAAGTCAGATGGTAAGTTGCATGTCAGCTTACTACAACACCGCACTGCAACAGGTCGTCTGTCAGGTGCTAACCCCAACATGCAGAACATGCCACGAGGTGGTACGTTTCCTGTAAAGAAAGTATTTATATCACGATGGGAAGGCGGCAAGATACTTGAGGCTGACATGGCACAGCTTGAGTTTAGAGCCGCCGCTTTCCTAGCACAAGATGGAGTAGCAATTGAAGAAGTATCTACTGGATTTGATGTACACTCATATACCGCTAAAGTTATTAGTGATGCTGGTCAGCCTACGAGTAGACAGGATGCGAAAGCGCATACGTTTGCTCCACTCTATGGCGCAACAGGATACGGCAGAACACCAGCGGAAGCAGAGTACTACACACACTTTACAGACAAGTACAAAGGAGTCGGGACATGGCATACCAGACTGGCTTCAGAAGCTGTAAACACTCGTAAGATTAAGACACCATCAGGGCGTGAGTTTGCATTTCCTGATGTGTCACGTAAGCGTAATGGTACTGTAACATTCTTTACACAGATTAAGAACTATCCTGTACAGTCTTTCGCTACAGCAGACATAGTACCTGTAGCATTACTTCATATTGAGAAGTTGCTAAAGGGTATGCAGTCATGTATAGTAAACACAGTACATGATTCAATAGTCATTGATGTACACCCTGACGAAGAAAGGCAAGTCATTGATGTAATCAACCAGACTAATGAAGACCTACTTGATATTATCACGTTACGTTGGGGTATCACATTCAATGTGCCACTACTATTAGAATCAAAAATAGGTGACAATTGGCTTGACACTAAGGACGTTGCGTGATATAACTACCACTCATTTGAAACACATAGAAGGAGTAATCAACTATGACAACATCAGTACAGACTATCGACACTAACAACTATGCAGCAATGGCGAAAGCTATGGGCATAGCTAATGAGACTACAACTAAACCAAAGACTAGTACACTTGCTAGACTACGGTTGAACCACTCACCAATCATGGGTACTGCAGATGTTAATGGTAAGACCGTTAATATGGAAGTAGTTTCCGGCGGTACGTATAAGCTAGACATCCCGGATGTTGGCACATTCTACGCACCTACAATTGAACTACGTCCATACCTACAGCGTTACATGTACAAGAAGTTTGTCATGGGTAGCGGTGGTACATCTAATCGCTACGTTAAGACAGTGATGGCTGATTCACTTAACGTAGACCTTAAAGATAATGATGGTGGCTTTAATTGTGGTAAGCCAGCAGGTTACATCAAAGACTTCAGAGCATTACCTGAGAAGACACAAGAACTAATCAAGCAGATTAAACGTGTCCGTGTTGTGCTTGGTACAGTCAAGATGATAGGTGCAATGGATGAGAAAGGTAATCCAGTAGAGTTAGATGAGACAGCCATCATCTGGGAAGTAGAGAACCGTGACGCATTCAAGAGTGTTGGTGATTTGTTTGCTTCATTAGGTAAGCAGAAGCGTTTACCTGTTCAGCACATGATTAAGGCTTCATCAGAAGAGCGTAAGTTACCTAATGGAAACAGCTTCTACTTGCCTGTTGTTTCACTAGACCTTACTAATGCTCTTGAACTCTCACAAGAAGACCAAGACCGCTTTGGCGATTTCATGTCTTGGGTTCAGAACTACAATGAGTACATCATTAAGATGTGGACAGAGAAGAGTGCGGCTCAACATGATGCTGAAGAAGATGTAGACTTCGTTGATAGCATTGTTGACATCGAACTAGATGAAGAAGTAGCTTAATGAATCACCCTGCTGAACTGGCGTTACATCAGTACATGGACGATGCTGTAAAAGGCAAGTCCACTATGTCTGACACTACTATTAAACAGGTAGCTGAAGATATTAAAGATGCACTGAGTCGTCAGTTCGGTAGTGGGAAGAAGCGTGATGACTTCCGGCTTCGTATGTCAAACCTTGGTCGGCCTACGTGTCAACTATGGTATGACAAGAACAAGCCGGAAGTTGCTCTTCCTTTACCAACAACATTCATTATGAACATGATGCTGGGTGATATAGTAGAGGCAGTGTTCAAGGGTTTACTTAAAGAGGCAGGAGTTAAATATGAAGAGCCGGAACACGTTACTTTGGAACTGGATAATGACGTATCCATTAATGGAACATATGACATCGTTATTGATGGTGCTGTTGATGACGTTAAATCAGCGTCTAATTGGTCCTATACTAACAAGTTTGAATCGTATGATACACTAGCTAAAGGTGACAGCTTTGGTTATGTGTCACAGCTTGCAGGTTATGCAAAGGCTTCCGGCAAGAAGGTCGGCGGCTGGTGGGTAGTCAACAAAGCTAATGGAGACTTCAAGTATGTACCAGCTACGGGTCTTGACTTAGACACAGAGATAAGCAAGATACAAAACACCGTTAATACAGTAGAAGCAAATGACTTCCAGAGATGCTTTGAACCAGTACCTGAGACATTCAGAGGAAAGGAGACAGGAAATAAAGTACTTAACGATGGGTGTAGGTTCTGTTCATACAGATTTGATTGTTGGGATACTCTAACAGAAAGACCAGCAGTTAAGTCACAAGCTAAGAAGCCACCAACAGTTTCATACATAGGAGATGTCATTGGCTAACGCAAAGAGATTTGCCGCAGCTAAGAAGTATGGGTATCGCAGTGGGCTAGAAGTCAAAGTCTCTGAGTATCTTAATGAACGCAATATTAACTATGGTTATGAGTGTATTAAGATTGAATGGGAAGACCTAGCCTACCGCACCTATACCCCAGACTTCGTGTTGGATAACGGTATCATAATAGAAACTAAAGGATTGTTTACAGCCGCCGATAGACGCAAACATATAGCAATTAAGAAGCAACATCCTAAGTTGGATATACGCTTTGTGTTTACTAACAGCAAGTCTAAGCTACGTAAGGGTGCTAAGTCTAACTATGCTGAGTGGTGCATCAAGTATAATTTCTTATACTATGACCGCATCATTCCAGAAGATTGGTTAAAGGAAAAGGGTAAGAACAATCACGACAGCTTCATAAAGTTTAGAGGTAACAAAGTGAAAAGGAGTAGATAACATGGACAGAACTATTAATGACACACAGCTTTTAGATGACGACTTTGTAATACGTATCAGACCATTTAAAGACAAGGCTGGTAAATGGAATGGTGAAGTAGACTTATCTGTAGTCACATTACCTGATAACAGTTATGATGATGATGACTACTCTCAGCTTATACACTTCTGCAGTATGGTAGCGGCAACTGTTCCTATCATGGAAATGAATGAAGAAATGCGTGAACAAGCACACGAATTTGTATCTAACTTGCTTGACGAACCTGACACGAATGTGGTACAAGATAATGGTAGAGTTATTGACAGAAAAGATAATGTTATAACTATTGGATTTGGTACAACTACAAAGGGGAGTGCATGATGAACCAGCTAAGACACGAAGAGTATATGAAGCAGATGGAACTGGCAGAGCAAGCCGCTAAAGAAGCATACGGTAATGTTGATATGGTCAACAGTCCACCACACTACAATGCATCAGGTATAGAATGTATTGATGCCCTTCGTGCTGCGCTGGGTGAGGGGTTTGAGTTCTATCTACAAGGTAATGTAATGAAGTACTTGTGGCGGTACAGATATAAGAATGGCACACAAGATTTGGAGAAAGCTAAGTGGTACTTAGAGGCTCTAACAAAAGAAGTAGAGGGCTTATATGATGACCAGAGTTAAAGTTTTCCTGACACTAAGTATTGACCCAGAGGAGTACCCCGTACCAGCAGATGGTAATGTTGACATAGAGATAGAAGATGCTATACGTGAATACTTCTATGATGTTGATGGTGCTGAAATTAAATCTATTAAAACAACACAGGAGTGAGAGATATGTTAAGTAACCATTTACCAACAGACTACCAAAACTTCATAGCGTTATCACGTTATGCGAGGTGGAAAGAAGATGAACAAAGACGTGAGACATGGAGTGAGACAGTCACACGATACTTTGATTACATGACTACTCACCTCAAGAAAAACCACAGCTATAAGCTAGAAACTAAGTTACGTAACGAACTAGAGGAAGCAGTGCTGAACCAAGACATCATGCCTAGCATGAGAGCCTTGATGACATCTGGCCCTGCACTAGACCGTTGCCACGTAGGTGCATTCAACTGTTCCTATCTAGCAGTAGATACACCACGTGCATTTGATGAGACTATGTACATCCTAATGTGTGGCACTGGCGTTGGCTTCAGCGTTGAACGTCACAGCATTGAGAAGCTACCCATTGTTAATGAAGCAATGCATGATACAGATACAGTAATCAAGGTAGGTGATAGCAGACCCGGATGGGCTGGCGCATTACGTGAGTTAATCTCGCTGTTGTATGCTGGTCAGATACCTAAGTGGGATGTGTCTGCTGTACGCCCTGCTGGTGAACGACTGAAGACGTTTGGTGGACGTGCCTCTGGCCCAGCACCATTAGAAGAGTTGTTTCAGTTTGTCATACAGAAGTTCAAGGGTGCGGCAGGACGTAGGCTATATCCTATTGAGTGTCACGACATCATGTGTAAGATTGGTGAAGTTGTAGTTGTCGGTGGTGTACGCCGTTCAGCACTCATCAGCTTGTCTAATCTTAACGATGACCAGATGGCACATGCTAAGTCAGGTCAGTGGTGGGAGAATGAAGGTCAACGTGCCTTGGCTAATAACTCTGTAGCGTACAAGGGCAAGCCTGAGATGGGTACGTTCATGCGTGAGTGGGTATCACTGTACGAGAGTAAGTCTGGTGAGCGTGGTATCTTCAACCGTGAGTCTGCTAAGAAGCAAGCAGCTAAGAATGGTAGACGTGATGTGGAACATGATTTCGGTTGCAACCCTTGCAGTGAAATTATCTTGCGTCCATACCAGTTCTGTAACTTGTCAGAGGTAGTAGCACGTGCAGGTGATACAGAGGAATCACTAGCTAATAAGGTACGCTTGGCTACAATCTTGGGTACATTCCAATCTACTCTGACAGACTTCAAATACCTGCGTAAGGTATGGCAGAAGAACACAGAGGAAGAGAGGTTGTTGGGTGTATCACTAACAGGCATCATGGACAATGCAATGCTGTCAGGCAATAGCCCTACACTAGGCATGAACATTGGTGCTACACTTGAACTGCTACGCAATGAAGCTGTCAAGACTAATGAAGTACTGGCTAAGAAGCTAGGTATCCCACAGTCTACAGCAATCACTTGTGTCAAGCCTTCTGGTACTGTTAGTCAATTAGTTGACAGTGCATCAGGCATCCATGCTAGACATAACCCACACTACATTCGTACTGTTCGTGGCGATAACAAAGACCCACTAACACAGTTCTTAATTAGTGAAGGTATCCCAGCAGAGCCTGACGTAATGAAGCCCGACAGCACTACAGTGTTCAGCTTCCCAATGAAGTCACCCAATGCGGCGGTAACACGTACTGAGATGACTGCCATTGAACAGCTTGACTTGTGGCTACTATACCAGCGTCACTGGTGTGAACACAAACCGTCAGTCACTATCTCTGTCAAAGAGAATGAGTGGATGTCAGTAGGGTCATGGGTGTACGAACACTTTGATGAGGTGTCAGGCATCAGCT
>Ga0181412_1001086_pt1 | contig 10861 bp, 8 predicted proteins | sample 35SPOviralmetaG_FD_130113 | JGI IMG/M metagenome (GOLD analysis project Ga0181412, IMG submission 130113) | Marine viral communities from the oligotrophic San Pedro Time Series (SPOT) site, San Pedro Channel, CA, USA - 35 SPOT_SRF_2012-08-15 | ecosystem: Environmental > Aquatic > Marine > Strait... | reverse complement strand
GTTCTTACAAACTGTAGGCTTAACTGAAGCCAGTAACAGACAACAAGCTACAATTCAAAATGCTGTACTCATGTCTCAAGCTAACTTAGCTGAAGCAGACTTCTATCAGAAAGCTCAGATAAACAATGCTAATGCTTTCTTACAAACAGATTTAACTAATCTTAATAACGAGCAACAAGCTAACGTATTAAAAGCTCAACAAGCTCAACAAACGTTATTAAGTAATCAGGCAGCTCAAAACGCTGCAAGACAATTCAATGCTGCTAGCGAGAATCAAACACAACAGTTTATGACAAGCTTAGCAACTCAAGTAGATCAATTTAATACACAACAAGCTAATGCTATGTCTCAATTTAATACACAACAGATTAATGCTAGACAAGCTTTAGAGTTTCAAACAGAAGCTGATTTAAATAAAGCTAATGCTGCTATGGTAAATCAGATTAATCAGTTTAATGAGCAGATAGAATTTGATAGAGATAAGTTTAATGTCGCTAATGCACAAGCTATTGAGCAATCTAACTTAGCTTGGAGAAGACAAGTCAACACATTAAACACTGCTGCTGCTAATCAGGTAGCTATGCAGAACTCTCAAAATGCTTTTAACATGTCATCGCAAGCACAAGCTTTCTTATGGCAGGAGTTAAGAGATCAAGCAGACTTTGATTTCAGAGCTGCTGAAGGAAAAGAAAATAGAGAAACACAACTTTATGCTACAGCGTTAGCAAATGAAACAAGTACTGCAGAGAATTTTAATTCATCTATTAGTGCAGTTGCTAATTTAATTAAAGCATTTAAAGGTTAGTAGGAGAAATTATGGGACTATTTAGTAAAATAAAAAGAGGCTTCAAAAAGATTGTAAAGAAAGTTGGAAGAGGTATAAAAAAAGTAGCGAAAGGTATTGGTAAAGTCTTAGGTAAGATTGCTAAACCATTTCAAAAACTTGGTATCCTTGGACAAATTGCTTTAAGCTTTATAATGCCTTGGGCAGTAGGTGGTATAATGAAAGGCATGGGTTATCTTGCTTCTAGTTCTTTTGGAACTTTTGCTACTAATTTAGCAACTAACCCAGCTAATAATTTATTTGTGAAAGCTGCGGGTAGATTAGCACAAGGTATTAACTTTGGAGCTGCTGCTGTAAACAAAGCTTATACGTTTATTAGTGACGGTATTTCTACCGGACTTGATTGGGTTTCAAAACAAGGAACTAAACTTAAAACAGGTATAACCGATAAGTTTGATGCTGCTAAAGAATGGGTGACCGGTACTCCAAAAGAAGTTTCTGAATTAGAAAAGTTTGGTCTTAATGATTTAGATTTAGAAGGAATTGCTCCTCCTGCTCCTGCTCCACAGGTTGTTAAGTATGCAGATGCCTTAAATGCTACAGAAAAAGCTAAGTATGCTGCTAGTTTACCAGAAGCAAACCTATTAACACAGCACGGAGAAAGATTAATAGGTGCAGGAAACAAAGCTGCTGCTGCAGTATTCACAATGGATACAGCAAAGAATGAAATAGTTAAAGCTGCTGAGCAACAAAAAGAAGAAGGATATAGACCATCTTATGAAGAAGGACCAACCGTAGCTTACTTAGAAGTTACACCTGAAAAAGTGACACGAGACATTGATTTCTCTGTAAAATCTCAAGGTGGACAGTATATGAGTCCGTTAGATTCTTTACAAATTATGGAAAACATTAGGTACGTTTAAATGATGAAACCAAAACAATACGATCAAGAAGGTCTAGAATTTCTAGGTCAAATGCAAAGACCTATCCCGGGACAGAGTTTAACTAACAGTCCTGATAGTCCTTATCCTTGGGAACAACCACCTGAGTTTACAGAAATACAACCAGCTATTGAATCTCTTTATGTTAGTTTAACAGAAGACGATGCGTATGAAGCTATTGTAGATTTAATTGATGCAGATAATACTATTGCAGATGCAGCTCAAGTTGTTTTGTATGCAGGTTTTGAAGAAGGATTATGGAATCCTGATCTAATGACACTTCTTATTGAACCAACTATGTATTTAATTATGGGATTGGTTGAACGAGCAGGAAGATTAGAATATAAAATAGATAGAGAACCTGAAGTAGAAGACGAAGAAGATAAGCTACAACAAGTTACAGCTATGGAACAACTTCTTAGTAAAGCTGCAGTACAGGCTGAAGAAGATAAAGTTAGTGGTGTACAAAAAGGTGTACTACCTAAAGAGATTGAAACAAAGTTAAAAGAAATTAAAGTGCCTGAAAGTTTATTGGCACCTGATAACACAGAGGAAGTATAATGGCAATTAAAGCATTAGGAGAATCTTTACTATCTTCAGCTAAGAAGAAAGCTAAACGTGGACAGAAGCTTGGACAACTAGCAGGTCTTGCTATGATTGGCATGAGCATAGCTAATTCTAACATACGTAAAAAAGCTATGCAACGAGCTAATGAATGGAACAATAGTTTTACTCCTTTGAAGAAAATGTATGAAGGAGAGTTTACCAGAATAGGAGATGCTAAAAAATTATATGATACCTATGGAACTGTAGCTGGAGGACATGTTAATAAATTTGTTAATGATAGAGCAGCAACATTAAGAAAACTATTTACTGGACAAGACTTTGATGATGCTGCTATACGTGCACAAGCTGTTGAAGATACTAAAGATGAAATAATGCAGTATGAAGAACAGATAAAACAATATAAACCTTATTTTAATATTAATAAAGAAGAGTTTATTAAGCAAGTAGAGGATGTACAAAAGAAAGGAGTTAAAACAATATCAGATGATAATTTAGCAAAGCTGATAGGTCGTAAGTTTTTTGATACAACTGCAGGTAAAACTATTGCACAGAAAATTAAAGTATCAGATAATAACTTTATAACTTTAGATACTCCTCAAGAATTGTATAATGCTATAGACTTAACATTTTTAAATGCTTTAGAGGGTATAGAGCAAAGAAAAATGAAAGTCTCAGAAATAAACATTGTTAATGAAGACTATACAGACCCAAAAGATTTTAAAATTTTAAGTGATAAAGTTTTAAAAGTTAAACCTGTCGGTAAATTAACAGACAAAACTTTAGAAGCAATTCAAAAAATAACTTTTAAATATCAAGATACAGAAGGTAATCTTACAAACATTCCTACCAAAACAAATAATCCTAGTTATATTGATACTTTAATTGTTTCAAACGGAGACAACGAGTTTCCTATAGATGTACAAGTAATGTTAGAACTTCTTGAAAAAACTATTGACGGTAAAGAAAACTTAGACCCTTCTAAAAATAATAAAACTGATAAAGACACTTTCTTAAAAAAAGTTGGAATGTTATCTCAAGCTGAAGAACTTAAATTTATACAAGATAATCCAAACATACCAATAACTCAATCAGATAGAGAGCAGTTTGCAGCTAATGCATTTGTAACTGCTGCTAAAGAGTTTGAGATTGAGCTGACTGAGCCGGGATTTCTTACTGGTCCAAAACCAAAACGACTTTACAAAGTTGTAGATGTTGAGGATGATTCTAAATCTTTTGATAAAGTTCAATTTGAAGAGTTAGTTCTTAACGACCCAAACTTTCAAACTTTACCTCAGGAAGAAAAAGAAAAAATATTTTTTAATTTAAAAGTTGAGTATCCTTCATCTGTTACAGAAATAAATGAACTAAGATCACAAGTCTTAGAACCTAAAACATTAGAAGAAAATATACAAGAAACTATGTCTACAGTTGTAGATACAAAACCAATAGACGTGTCTACGGATACAGACGAGCCAGTTGAGTTAGAGCCTAATGTGACTCCAATTCCTACTCCAAGCCCAACACCAGCTCCGACACCAGCACCTAAAGATTCTTTACTTTCTCCTAATATACCCACACAAGCAGAACTTGTAAAAGATTTTGAAATCTTAGGAGCTGATAAAATGTCTTCAGAAGAGATTGATGCTCGTTTAAACAAGATGATAAATCAGAAAGATGATTTTACAGCTAACGAATATATTAAGCTTATTACTTATTTAAACTCTAAACAGGGAATAATGCCACAAGCAACAAGTTTATTAGAGCCTACTCCTGAACTGACAGATTCAGAGATTATTGCAAATGCTTTGAAAGGTTCAGGCACAGGTAGAAATCCTTTAGAAGTTCTTAATGATATGAATATTTCAAACTTTGAAAGAGCATTAGAGAATGTTAAAAACAATAAATCAACTCTTGGAGTAGCTACCACATCTACAAAGTTTAGAGAATATGTAAGTGAAAACTATAATGATAAATCTTTCACATCGCTTTCTAAATCAGATAAAATAAAAGCAATAGAAGAGTATATTAAAAATTTACAATCTTAGGAAACTAAATGGCACCTGAAACAGAATACAATTCTGAGTATTTCTTAAACCGATACAGAGATAGAGTTAATCTTGTAGAGGAGGAGGAAGAGAAAGAGGAAGATGAAAAGGTGTATAGCTCTGACTATTTTATAAATAAGTACAGGTCTCAAGCTAATCCTGTTAGTCAAGAAGAAATAGACCTTCAAGAAAAAGAACGATTAGTAGATGAAAGAGAGCAACTAGAGCAAAGAGTTTTAGAAGAAACAATAGAATTAGAAAAAGAACTAGAGCCTAAAGAAGTAGTTTCTGAAATAGAGCCAGTATATAATTCTAAATATTTTATTAATAAATATAAATCAAACTTAAAAGTTAAACCTACGACAGAACTTGCTAGTGGTGTAGAACCTACAACAACTCAAAAACTAGAACTTGGTGGTAGATTAGAAAGATACACACTAGGAAATCTTTTACGAACTGCTCAAGCTGGATTATTAACTATTTCAAATAATAAATCATTTAAAGAAAATATTAAAGAAATAGAAACTGAAAGAACAGAAAAAATATTTGACTATATGAGTCAAAAATATGGTGTAGATTTTAGACAATATCAAAATGATGCTGCTGTTATAACAGGCAGAGTAGGTGTTGCTGTTGCAGACCCAGTTACATTTTTTATACCTTGGGCAAAAATTGCCAAAGCTGGTAAAATAACTGCAACTGCTGCAGGTGCTGGTATTGGTGCAACTGATATGGCACTATATGAATATGCTGCTTATGGAGAAATAAATCCTAATAATGTATTATTTGGTGCAGCAGCAGGTGGAGCTAGTTCATTGATTGGTGCAGCAGTAGCTAATAGATTCCCTTCTGTAGCTGACGACACGATAAATTTAGGTAAAATAGATGGTCCTGATGCAGATACTGTTGTTAAAAGCACGGTAAAAGATGAAGCTGTTATTAATTTAGAGGGTCAAGATTTAGAAGCTTTAAAAACAGTTCTTCCAATTGTTATGAAAAACAAAGCTACAATAATTGACAATTTAGAACCTACGTTAGCTTTACATAAAATGGCTGCTCAAGCTAGAAATGACATTAAAGAATTTCAAACTTTAAAAACAGAAGGTCAAATTCTTTGGGACCCTAAAAAAAGAGAGTGGAACTTTACAGCAGAAACAAAAATTAATAAAAAAGACTTTGATATTTTAAATGAAAAAAGAAAAAAAGCACAGAAATTTTTAAAAGATGATTTATTAGACTACTATGTTAAACTATCAGAAGGTACGGGAGAAATAGTAGACGGTACATTTAGAGAAACTGTAAAACAAGGCTTTGAAATTACAGATAGTTTAATGCAAAAAGTATTGAATGAAACTTTTAGACCTCTGTTTGGAGGAGGAGTTGGTTTTACTGCCGGTACATTCATAGGTGATGAAGACGATGCTATTAATTATAGCTTGATGGGAGCAGGAATGACCTTCGGTGTTGTTTATAATCGTATTAAAGATGCTCCATACTTAAGACAGGGACAGAAAGAAAAAGCTTTTGGTCTTATTGAAAACGAATCTATGAGAATGTTACATAACTTTTTAAAAATAAAAGGTTCTGGTACGACTGCTGCTAGAGGAATAAATCACGGAGCAGAAAACGAGATACTTGTTAGGTCTTTAGTACAAGTAATGGACGGTAAAAAGTTAAACAAAGTAAGTGCTGAAGAAGCCTCTGATTTTTTAACATCAACATTTGGTCAGCAGATTACCGAAGTAATTCAAAATGCTACTCAAATAGAAAGAACAGCAGCTACTAAAATTATAAAACAGTTAGGAACTAGAGAATCAGTTCAAAAAGAATTTAAATTATCTACGGAAGCTATGACTAATGTAGACAATTTAATAGCGAATACTAACGAGTTTAAAAAATTTTTTAATGGTTCTTATGTGGACCCTGTTATTACATATAATAAAATTGATAACTACGACTTACCTCAAATATGGGACACAGCAGTTATCATGGGAAATAGAGTTGGAGCAGAGAACGCTGTTAAAAAAGCTTTGGCAGCAGAGTTTCCAAAATGGAACGCAACTGCAGCTAAACTAACAGGAGAAACTTCATTAGACAACGCTGCTGAAAGAATTGTAGCAGATGTATTAGGAGAAGTAACTGAGTCAGTATTTAAAAGACCCAAGACAAAAGCAGAAGTATTTGGAAACTTTGAAGCAATTCCACAATTAAAAAATTATCAACGTGAAAGAATATTTAAAAGTTTAGAAGCAAGGAAAGAGTTAGAGCCTTTTTTAAAACAAGACTTAAAAGATATTTTAGAGGACTGGGTAAGTAATACTGTTAAAGGAGTTGAGTTTGCTCGGCAAATGGGACAGAACGGAGAAATAGTAAATAAACTTGCTTACGGACTTAGACAAAAATTTAGAGACGGAGTAATTAGTGAGAAAGAATTAGATTCTAAATTACGTTTAATGAAGAACACAGTTCAAGCTTATTTTGGATTAGTTGGAAAAAGTGCTAGTGACCCATTACAAAGTAACTTAGCTAAAGATGGGTTTGCTTTACTTACTTTTTTATCAAATACAACCATGTTGCCACGATCTATTATACCACAGTTAGGTGATTTTTTACAACCGTTTCAAAATAGTAAAGTTGGGTCGGCTGCAGCAGGGTTTGCAGACGCTTGGAAAAAAGACGGTATAGCTGCTCGATATGGTATTGGAGGCTCTAAAGCAAACACGATAGGTTCTACGGTTAATAAAGACATTGAAGGAGTATTTTCAGCCGGTCTACATCCAAGCACAACGTTCCAACAGAAACTTTCAGACTGGACTAAAACTTTCTTTAAAATAAATGGTATGGCTCCAGCAACTAATTTTGCAGCAAAAGTTGCTTTTAGTACTGGTATCAATGAAGTATTTGATATAGCTAAAAAAATTGGTAATAAAACTAAAATTAGTAGATCACTTCAAACTAAATTAAATTTTTATGGTATAACTAAACAAGACCTAGAAGGTTTAAGAAAGTTTAAAACATTAGAAGAAGCCTTAGACTCTGCAAGTGGTCAAGCTGCTTTAACTAAAGTGGGAATGAAAGCGTTTAAACGTGACGTAGGTTTACCCGGAATTGGTAACAGAATGATTTTTTCTCAAAGCAATAATCCAATGATTAAATCGGCTGGATTATTTTTATCGTGGGCACAGTATAAAGTAGGTCAAATGAATGGGCTTATAAACAGGGTAGAAAACGGAGATTTAAAATTAGCTATAAAAATGTTAGGTACTATTGGTATATTTGGAGGGCTTAGAGAACTTCAAATAATGATGAGTCCTTCACGAGAGTACTATGCAGAAAAAGAACCTGAAAACTTTTCAGCAAAATGGTGGGGACAAGCAGCAGGTTTGTCAGGTATCATTGATTGGAGAGCAGAGAAACTGTCTAGAGTATTTGGTTCGTGGGCAGGAAGCCAACAAGGAACAGCAACATCAGCAATATCTCCGTTGTTTGGATTGCTGGATAAATGGTATAACAATATAGGTAAAACTTATAGAAACTTAGATGCTGGAGATTATGAAGGAGCAGCAGTATCTACAATTAAGACAGTTCCATTAGGGTCAGAAGTTATTGATTACACAAACAGAATAAATGAATCGATTACAGGACAGCCACTCTTACAAGATGTTGAGAATAGGCAGCCTAGTACTAGACCTACACTAACACAGTTTTCAAAAGGAGGACGAGTAGGATACGCAGAAAACGCTGGACTTGTTTCAAAAGATTTTCCTGTTCAGTTTGCTAAAGAAAATCCAGCAGATAGAATAAATGAAATAACAGGATTACCTTATAACTTCCAACGTGTACAATATAATAATGGTAAAATTGTAGACCCTCGGTATGAAGGAGCTAAAGCACTATTAAAACAGACACATAAATATGCAGTAGATAACAAAGCCTATGGTGATGATGGTAGTGGTGGTCAAGTATCTTTTTATTCTAGTGTTATAGGAAAAGGTCCTAAAGAACATTACATAGTAAATCGTTACAACCCTACAACTAAGCAATTTGAAACAGACGAAGAAATATTTAAAAGAGTAGACCCACTAATTAAAAGTGGACAGCTTAAGCCTTATGAAGACCCTAAAATTGCAGATACTGAACGTGCTAAAATGCGTGACGAAATATTACAATCAACAGAAGATAAATAATATGAATATAGAACAATGTAAAGCTGAAATCAAACGACACGAGGGCGAAGTCCTAGAAATTTATATGGATAGTTTAGGCTATAAGACTCTAGGAGTTGGTCATCTATGTCAACCTAATGACCCCGAATATGATTGGGAAGTAGGTACATCTGTATCTCAAGAGGTTGTAGATAGATACTACACCATAGACTTTGATAGACATTATGCAGAAGCTATACATGTGTTTGGTGATAAAGAAGCTTTTTATAAACTACCTGAAAAGATACAGCACGTGTTAGTCAATATGTGTTTTAACTTAGGTGGTACAAGACTTTCAAAGTTTCGTAACATGTTGAAAGCTTGTAGAGAACACGACTGGAATAAAATGGCTGCAGAGATGCAGGATAGTCGATGGTTTACTCAAGTAGGTAGACGTAGCATTGAGCTACAACAAATTGTATTAGATCAATAATGTTATTATACACAGAGAAACAATTAGATAAAGCTTACAGAATAGATTGTAAAGCTCGTACTCTTTGTAACGAAGAGTGGGTAACACGTGAAGACTTTAGACCACTTTATGAAGACCTTATAGAGTCTTACATGGTTGCATACAGTGAAGATTATATACTAGGTGACGATGTTCCCGAGTATCTACTTGATGCTGTAAACGATTTACTTGAATCAACACTCACACTAGGAGATTAAAATGAAAAAATTAAAAAGTATATTAGGTACTCTAGCCCCAACTCTTGGTGCTGCACTTGGTGGTCCAATAGGAGGACAAGCTGGTCAGATACTAAGTAGTGTTTTAGGTGTAGCTAACAATCCAAAGTCTATAGAGCAAGCCATGCAAAACCTTACAGCCGAGCAGATGGTTGAACTTAAGAAAGCTGAGAAAGGTTTTGAAGTTCAAATGAAAGAACTTGATGTAGATATCTATGCATTAGAAGTTGATGATAGAAAAGATGCAAGGTCTAAATTCTCAGGTGACTGGACTCCTACAGTTTTAGGAACTTTGTCAATGGCAGGATTCTTAGGTTACATATTTTATATTACAGCTTTTCCTGTGCCAGATTCAAGCGATGATATTGTCATGCTTATTATTGGTTCACTTACAGGTATTGCAACTGCTGTAATAAGTTTTTACTTTGGCTCATCAAATAAGGATAAATAATGACTCGTAGGTCTATGAATCAAGATTTCTTTTTCCCAATAATTATATTGGGTTTATTGACGTTGTCTTATTTAACTTAATTAAAACTACTTTAAAACGTTTAACTCTCTTTGAAAGAAGTTATGTAAGTCTCCCATCTTTATCTTACCATTACGTAGGATAGTTTTTATAACATCTCTTTCATCTGGTGGAAATATTTCATCCACCATATCCTCCGGTAACATACTAAACTCTGTAACGATATCATTGTTACGTGTAAGAAGCACTTTAAAACTTACTAAGTTAGCTTCGCTTTTATTAACCATTATCACTCTCCAAATTTGCAAAGGTTATCTTATCTTGTCTACCACGTAGTCCTGCTTTCATGTAAGAAGTAGCACGACCTTCAAAGAAGTTCTGATGTTCAACACCCATTACTTCATCCAACCACCCAAGAGGATTCTCACGCTGGTCATAGTTTGTTTTTAATCCTAGCTGGAGCAGTCTTCTATCAGCTATATATCTATTATAAGCGTACATATCTTTCTTGGTAAGACCTTCAAGGTCTCCCATATCAAACACTAGGTCTAAGAATTTATCTTCTAGCACTACCATTGTTCTACATATATCATAGAGTTCTGCTTTAAAATCATCTGTCCATATATCTAGGTTCTCTTGAATAAACTCTCTAAATAATTTAGTCATAGCTTCAACATGCATAGACTCATCTCGTATAGAGTAAGTGACTATCTGCCCCATCCCTTTCATACGACCAAAACGTGGGAAGTTTAATAAGATTGCAAAGCTAGAGAACAACTGTAGTCCTTCTGTAAAGGCTGAGTAAACTGCTAAAGTTTTTGCAATGCTTTTTTTATCAGCCTTAGTTGTCTTAAGATTACGGACATACTCATGTTTATCTGCCATCTCTTCGTACTCGGCAAAAGCTTTGTACTCTATCTCAGGCATACCAACTGTATCAAGGAGTAAGCTGTAAGCATGTTGATGGATAGACTCCATGTTTGCAAACGAACCCATCATCATTCTAGCTTCTGGCTTTCTAAAGATACGCATGTATCTATCAACATATCCTGCACCTACGTCAACATCCGATTGAGTAAACAATCTAAAAATTTGGGTAAGTAAATTCTTTTCTTTTGAATTTAACTCTTGCCAATCTTTTACATCAGTATGTAAGGGTACTG
>Ga0181412_1001084_pt1 | contig 10866 bp, 4 predicted proteins | sample 35SPOviralmetaG_FD_130113 | JGI IMG/M metagenome (GOLD analysis project Ga0181412, IMG submission 130113) | Marine viral communities from the oligotrophic San Pedro Time Series (SPOT) site, San Pedro Channel, CA, USA - 35 SPOT_SRF_2012-08-15 | ecosystem: Environmental > Aquatic > Marine > Strait... | reverse complement strand
TTTACGAGATTGTAAAGTGATGATAGTGCTTCGTTCTTACGTGCCTTGGCGTGTACAGCTGCGTTCTGTGCGATGGCTTGTGCTAGTACGTTCTGTGCTTCACTCTTACGACCTCTTGCCCGCTTCGTTGTATCTCCGTATACGCTCATGCCTGCCCCGCCTGTTGGGTAGAGTGAAGTGTCTGCGTTTTCCTCGTCCAAAGCCAAACCTCCAAGAGGTACGTAGTTTTGGAACATAGCTTCAAAGGCATCGACTGTGGATTTCTCTTCTAGCCCGAATTCGACCATAGTCTTTCTAGTGTCGGCTGTGATGGCATCAACCTTAGCAGCTACTGAATCAAGAGCAGCTTTCTTTTCGGGCGAAAGGCTGTTCATGATCTCGTCAGCCCTCTCGTTGGTCATGCCACTACCAGCCTCGTCTTTACCTTCTGTACGTTCGGAGATGACAGCATTACGTTCTTTCGCGTGTCTTGCAATGAGATACTCTGATACATCCTCGGAGTTAAGACCTTTGTCCTTCATCTCTAGAGAAATGTCCTTTACCTTACCGTCCAGCTTATCAAGATCGTTAGCTGTCTTACCATAAAGAAGAGCCTCGGCATTTATGAAGTCCTTACTTAACTCGACTACCTTACCCTTCGCTTTTTCTATGGTTTTCTGCATACGCATAACGTTTGCATACTTGTTAGCGAACAGCTGATCCATACGAGCCATGAAAGCCTGGAATCCGTTTAGGTTGTTTGGCTCAAAAGGCAACTCCGTCTGACCGTCTACCTTCAGCCCTATTCTCCTTGATGCCGATCCGTCACCCCCCCTTAAAGCTGCGTCCATAGCCGATAACCTTTCCTTCTTTTTAGATTCAGCTGTCTCTTGGGACTTAACCCCTGTAACGTTAGTTCCTTCACCGATAAATACAGTACTGTTGTCTGTATCTATAGATGAAAGAAACGCCTGACCCTTTACGGAAGATATGCCAGCCCTTACTGACACAGCCTTTCCTTGCTCTTCAGGGGTCAGTTCAGACACTTTTTTTCTCTCCTTTACTTCTTTTCCGTCTTTTTTGGATTTTGTTACTACCTCCAGGTCTGGGAAAATCTCAGCAAGACTGTAAGTGTCCTCAGGTATTTTAGTCTCAGGAGGAGGCATTGTGTTGCCGTCGTTGTCTACTACTTTTTCGTATTCTATTCTGCCTTTAAATGGTCTCTTAGGGTCTGTCTCTTCTTGGCTGTAAAAACCAGTAATAGTTGAGTCTTCCTCAAGCTTAAAAGGAATAATAGTATAAGCGACAACCTCACCTAGCCCAACACCGTCCTTTTCGTTGCCCCAAACGGAGTCATTGTGTTTTTTGTAGATCTCTTCTTTTCCTTCATTATTTAACAAAGCGTCAGCTATTTTAGTTCTTTCGTCAAAACTGTATGAGTCTGCGTTTTTAGAAAGATGTTTTTTTACTGCATTGAACTGAGCTTCGGTTATGTTTTCAATGTCTTTTCCAGCTAAATGGCTTTGGCTTAGTTTTCTAGCAAAAGATCTGACTTCTGCTTGCTCTTCTTTAGATAAAGAGCTATCGGCTGACAGTTCCTTTAATTTTTGTCTTAGCGTCTTAGCCTTTCCTGTTAGATTTCCTGATTTTGCAGCTCTTTTATTTATGGCTATTAAAAACTGAGCCTCGGTTACATAAGGCATTTGTATTTTATCTCCGCTATCCGCAGTTTTTTTAAATGACCCATCAATAATATCTTTAAAAACACGAGGGTTTCCAAGAGTTGATTTTTCACCTAGAAGGGTTTGTATTACAGCTATTCTACCAACAAACCCAGGATCAAGGACCTCAATACTTCCGTCTTCATTTCTTCGTGCAGCCCCCTCTTGGATTGCAGTTTCTATAGCCATGCTTACCCACTGAGATTCTATGGTAACAGCGTCTTCCATAGACTTATGCGCTGTAATCATGTTAGCTGTAGCAATAAGGTCTCTAACCCCAGAAAGCAATTTAGTTCTATCGAAGCCAAGAGCCCTAGTCAAGAGACCAGCAATCTCTTGTAGGTCACCTCTGTTTTCTTCTTTCCCTAAGGCATTGCCTTTACTTATTCTTAGTTTTCGTTTAGCCTGGCCTTGAGGATTGGCTTTCCCTTCCGCTAAAGACTCTCCATCTTCACGCCCCTCAACTAATATGACATCTGAATGCGCATCTATAGTTACCGATCCGTCTCCGTTGTTTCGGATGCTGTATGCAAACTCCCCTGCTTGATCCTTAGGGACTAAGAAGGCGAAGTCTTCCATTGTGCTGCGAACTGCATCCCCGTACTCGTTTTGAAACTGCATGTTTCTCAACCCTTCTGTGAAGATGGTGTCGCTAAACACTACTGGAAGGTCAGACTTACCTTCTGTTTCAGAGCCACGACTATCAATAAACAGCTCAGTTCGACTCTCTTTTCTAGTTCCTGTTTTACTTAGCCCAACCACCTCCAGTATACTCCCCACTAAGGACTCGGTAGCACCATCCCTCTTTGATTGGCTGCAAACTTCATCTCGAATGGAGTCTGTAGCTTCGGCTCCATGTCAACAACCTCGCCCGTAGACTTGTCTACTTTAGGTCTTGGTGGGTTTATTGTTTTGCTTTTTCCGTTTTCACCCACGTAAGTGAAGTTGCTCAGATAACCGCCTCTCTTTCCGTTTCCAGTCTCCTTGATCCACCAGTTTCTGAAGTGCCAGTAATCATTGACAAACACCTCATCATACAACTGATATTCTGCACCTATCTTGTTGATAAAGGTCTTAACATATGTAACCTTCTTTCGCAATAGGTCTGGATAAGCTGTTGACTTGAATCCTCCCTTTCGCATTCCTATATCCCTAGAAGCTGAGTTCCCTGAGTTTGAAACTAACTCTCCAGAAAACTCAGCGCCGCTAGCTTCCGCTTCCCTAAACTTATTTACAAACCCTTGAAGATCAGACTCGGTTGGCTTAAACCCAAATATTCTTCCAAGCCATTCTAAAGCTTTTTGTATCGCCCCTTTTTGACCAACAATATTTGGATTATCTAAAAGGTACTCTAGAATAGTAACAGCTTTTTCTTCTATTAGCTGCTCTTCCGTGTATGGGTTTTCAGAATTTGGACCGTATTCTGCGTCAACTTTAGCTTTAATCTGAGCTATCAAAGCTTTTAACTTAGGGTCTTTTATAGAGGAAAGCTCTTCCAAAAACTGTTGCTTCTGCTGTGGGGACAGCGTTCTAAAAGCAGCGTGTATAAACTCGTGTCTTATGGTGTCACTTTTCTCAAGGCTTTGATCTTCAGCTTCTTCTTCTTTGAGTTGCTTTAAAGCCTCTAGGTTTATGTGAACGGTCTTGCCGTCCCTGAAGAAACCAAGTGATGACTTCTCACCAGTAGCTTGAAAGAAACTATTATTGTTTGTGTGAACGACAGTGTTAATCCCCATTGGGGCAAATGCTTTTACTAAGTTGTTTAACTTAGTTGACACATCCCTCAAAACCTGACTTAACGGTCCGTCACCCAAGGCTGTTGGGGTGTATGTTCCGTCTGCGTTTGGCTTAACCGTATCTCCCTCACTAGGGATGTATTCAGGGTCTAACTCTAACTCAACGTCCTCCTGCGTCTCACCTTGCTGATCCTGTGCGTCGTCGTCTGTATTCTGCTCAGGAGAGTTTGCTTCTTGAGCCACCTCAAGGGCCTCTCGCTGGGCCTCCATCTGACCATCTACTTCTCTCTGAGCAATTACGTCTGGATCTGACTCTATCTTTGCCTTATGAATTTTCTCTTTAGTCTCTCTCTCCTTGTTTACTTTGTCAAACTCCTGCTTGTACAGCTCATTTAATCCCTCAACACCAGCAGATTTAGCCGCTTCTGTTTCTAGCTGTTGCTTCTTTTCTACTAAAGACTTAATCTCCTGGACTATAGCTCCTTGGAACTCAGGGTCGTTTGATGCTTTGTGCTGCTGAACAAGAGCGCTGATAGCTCCTTGAGTCCTAGCGATTTCATCAAACTTCTCTGGATCTGCCTGAGCCATTAAGTTGTACGCTCTAGCCATAGCCGACTGGCTGGCCGTAAACTTTTTAGTGGCGATCTCAAGACGCTTCATAGCGTCCTTCTTGGCGGTCTGCGTAGCTGCTTGATTGACAGCCTCAGCTGCCTTTGCCTGCTCCTTCTTGGCGTCAATGGATGTTTTGTGCATTGTAGCAAGGGTTGCCTTTGCAGCACCCCCTACTGTTCCGCTGAGACCTCCAGCAAGTCCACCCATGAGTAGACCAGCTGTCGCACCTTCAATAACTTTTCTTCTGAACTCACCGTCGTCAAAGTAAGCTGACTCGTCACCCCCTTTTATTCTTGCCGATATTTCGTTTCTGTACTGAATCGCAGCGGTAGCACCCTCTGCAAACACCTCCTCGGTAGCTCCTAGCAGAGTAGATCTAACTATATTCTTTCCGTATTCTTTTATTGCGCTGCGCTCAGCAGTCAGTATGTTTCGCGTCATTTTGCCTGGACCGAAACCTCTAGCAAATATATTACCCAAAACCATACCAGAAGCCACTTCAGCTCCAGCTTGGATCCCCAGGTATGTAAACCTTTCAGTACCACTAAGGCTGTCATACCAGTCCTGCCCTACGTTATCTGAGTGCATCTGAGACGCAACAAGAGCGTCTGACACAAAGAAAGCCCCTGCTTGATTTATTCTTCTCTGAGCTTTTACAGATTCAGAAAGTATGTAGTCAACGCGATCATCCATAGCTTTTGCAGCTTTACTGGATATAAAGCGTTTAGTATTAGGGTCTCTAACAACCTTACTTCCTTCTTTTCTTAATGCCTTCTTTCCAGCCTTCGCGGTAGCGCGTTTAGCCATACCTTTAGTGGCTCTCTTGAGCAAACCCTTCGCTATAGCTGCACCTCCAGCCAAGTCTAAAAGCAACGGGGCCGACTGAACCAACTGATCCATGCCAGCGCCAAAAAGCTGTCCAGCTGTAGCCTCTGTAACTCCGCCTCTATCCATGATCTGTTGAAAGTCAATGGTTCGAAGAGGACCTTGCGAGGAAGCGTAAAGCTGTCTTCTTGCTTCGGGGCTAGAGAAAGACGCCCAAAACAAAGGGTCATCAAACCCAACGCCTAAAGCTCCTTCTTTTTCAAATCTTTGAAGCCTTTCGTATCCAGTCTCTACTTCCCCTGACTCTTGCTTGGCTAAAAACTCCTCATCTTTCTTAGATGGATCTCCTCCAGCTAAATCGTATATAGCGTTAGCTGTTCCTAGAGCGCTGTCAGCCACTTCATTCATAGCGTTATTAAACAGCCTTCCAGTTTTTCTGACTGTGTTGCCTACAAAGCTATCGGTGTAAAGGTCACCGACTTGTCCGCTTTCGTTGAAGTCTATCTTAGCGCCGCCTGTCTCATTGTAAAAGGCTGTCTCGAACTGCTGTTGTTTCTCTGGGTCGTTCTTTATAAAGTCAGGGAGTATCTCGTTAAGACCCTTCCCCATTTCTGGGAACTTAAAAGAGTTTTGAAACGTCAGGTTGTACTCTTCGTTAAGATCCGAGATCATCTTGTCCCTGCTATTAGCTTGAGACTCCATGTAAACCTTCTCTTTGTCGGCAAACTGGTTGTAGTTTGTCGCCCTCATAGCATCAATGGCTGTGGCCTCAGGTCTCTCCTTAAAAAAGCTTTCCGAATCTACATTCCCTAGTTCAAGTATTTTGTTTATACCAGCAATCCTAGCCTCTTCTTCAACTCTTCCAAACTGCTCGTTAGACAATACGTTTTGTATCTCTTGGCTGTAATCCCCTAGGCTGTATTCCTTGTCAGGGCTTTTTGCATTAGCCGAAACTAAGGGGCGCTGGTTCCTGGTCTCAAACGCATTCACCATGTAATTAAACTGCGCCTTCTGAGCCTCAGTCATATTGCGAGTATACTGAGAGTACTTGTTGTTTTCTGGCATATCTATTAGTTAATGTTTAACCAAGCTCTCTGCCCTGCTGATCCACTTGGATAGAGCGTTCTTTGTTGAAGCTCTTCTCTAGGGGTAAATGCTGGTTTGCCTGCAACCACGGCGTAAGAAGAGTCAGCCAGAGCCAAAGCGTCTTCTTTTGAAAGGTTTGCGCGATTCGCGAGATCGCTGTTCTTTATCTGTCCGTTCCTCATTAGGTACCAAGCGGCTGCTCTTGCGCCTAAAGTCGGATCTTCCGCTAAGAGTTCTGGATTGTTTGTCAACACGTCAGGGTCGCCAAATAAGAATTTACTTGCTTCTGCATAGTTTGTTCTTCCAGTAAACTGTATAAGCCCCCTTCCTCTAAAGTTGTATCCGTCGCCTGGCTCTGTGTTGCCAAGCTTCTTGCCTTGTCTTGTGTCTGGCCCATAAGCCCTGTCAAAGAACCAAGTATCAAAGGACTCCTTGCCTTTAGATCTTTCTTTGTCTAGCTCCGCCTGAGTAAGCGGCTTGGAAGCGTTGTCACCCATAGAGCTTTTAAATATCCCTTTAATCTGTTCAAGGTTGTTCATTTCAGTACCGTCGGGTCTTTTTCCCGTAGCATAATAGCTTCCCTCTTTTTTATCCGACTCCCCTGAAGACTCCTTAGCGGTGACAGAAGTCAAGGCAACGGCTGCTTGTGGGGTAATTCCGTGTTCCTCAACAAGGTATCCAATCAAAGACCTTTGATCCTCCGTAATTTTGTTGCTAATGTTGTTGAAGTTGTACCAATCGTTCTTAGGTGCTGCTTCCAGCAATGGCAATGGGTCGGTTGGTGGATCTATAGTCAGATCTGCACCCACAGAAGAAGATTCGCGATTAGCAAATAAGTCAAGGCCCTCCAGTCCTTGCTCAAGCTCTACTATCTCTTGATTTATTCTATCTCTTGTTTTGTTTCTGGAATTACGATCAGAAATGTTTTCTGACTCTATAAGCTCTTGTTTCTTTTCGTCTATTCTTGTTCTGATGTCCTCAACTGCTATATCTCTGTTTTCTGGGGTGTCTAGGCCCTCCTGCATTGATTGAACCTCTTCCAGCTTTTTTAATGCTTTATCTGCATTCCTCCAGGTTTGACTTCTTTGATAGCTTTCAGGGTTATTAAACCTCTCTTGAGACCGTACACCATTTAACCTTCTTATCTCTTTATCTACTTCGGTTGCTTGCTGAGCAATAGACATGTCTTTTATCCTGTTTGCAAACTTCCCTAAGTCGCTTCTAAAGAAATCTCCAGAACCAGAAGTAGTTCCCGTAAGAGGGTTAGCCTCTAGTAAAGAATTTATAGCAGATTTGTAGTTGTCAATAGGGTTGACAGCAGGCCCTGTAGAAGCCTGAACGACATCTTCTTCACCTTCTTCTTCACCTCCTTCTCCGCCTTCTTCATCACTGCCTTCATTTACTGTGCTTGCGTCTCCGCTATTAGCAACTGGCTCAATGTTTTCAAGATCCTCGACACTCATTCCAACCATCTTGGCTATAGTCCCTATAGCCCCCGCATCATTAATCAGGCTAAATCCTTCTGCGCTATCGTAAGGAACGACAGCCTCATAGTATTGATTGGGATCGTTGGGGTCCTGATACACGTAGAACACCTCTGTATTTTCACCCTGTCCCCTGAAGCCCATGTGGTTTACCTTTCTCGTTTCCCCTCCAGTATAAAGGCTAATGGTTCTGTCCTTTCCTGTTTTTGGGTCTGTCAGCTTTGTGGCTGGTCCGTATTCAGTTACGACGTTAGAGCCACCCAACAAGGAAGGAGGTAACTCGGTTGAGTGGAATTTATCCCACCCTGACTTAGCTTCAGCCTTATAAAGATCTAGCAGCTCAGCTGTGCCTCTTTTAAAGCTTCCGTCATCGTTTCTTTCTAACCATGATTCGTCTTCGTTAGCTAGCTTAACCCTAAACTCAGCCTGAACAGACTCAGGGTTAGAATTAAAATCACTCTCAGCCCTCAAAACAGCTATGTCTGGGTCTTTTTCATCAACGTATTTCTGCTCTACATTGATAAAGTCTCTAATCTGTTCCTGTCTAAACAAGGAGAACGGATCAATTTGATACGACAATATGTCTACCTGCTTTCCTTCTTCTGGTGCGCTCCAATTGCCGTTCTCACCCTCGACCATAGGGACGCCAAACAAGCCAACTTCGCCTGGACCACCCACCAACTCCATGCCACCAAAGCCTCCTTGGTCATAAGCAGCCCTTCTGTTTTTGTAAGTCTCTTCAGTAGCGGTAGAGGTTACGCCAGGGGTCTTGGTTTTTCCAAGCATTCCATCTTCGTAACCCTTCATGGCTGGCTGACCCTGAGCTGCCAATCGCTTACCAGACATGTAAATATTATTCAGCTTCGCTACATCTCTTGTAAGCTGTTGTGAGTCTTCGTAATGAACATCAGCCTTAGGGTCTAGCCATGAAGCCATTTGACCTTGTAGTTCGCTTATTTTTTCTATGTAAGCCTGCGGCAATCCAGATACGTCGAAGTCGTATATGTTTTGTTGCTGTTCCTGCCTGAACTCCCGATTCTTTTCCTCCTGGGCTAACCTTTGATTTAGGTTTGCTGACCTCTGTTGTTGAATAAGACTTACTTGCTCATTCACCATATCAGAGTAGCTTTTCCCTTGCTGTATAGGGGCTACTGGCATTACGCTTCGTTAAATTGTGGTTGACTAAACACCTCGTGAACAGCATCGTATAGGTTCTGCAACTCTTCTAACGAAGGTTCACTTCCTTCTTCTATCATCCTAGCTATCTCGTCGTACTGCACTTTGATTGCCTCACCCTGCTCTGGGTTTAGTATATACTCCCCTCCTGTAGCCTCACCTTCCTTTACCCCTGTCTCCTCGTCTATGATAGCCTTCTTGTTGGTGTCGTGGTTAAACTCACCCTCTGTCTTCTGCACTGGACGCTGCTCCTCAAGGATACGCATCATAACATCTTCGTTCATCTTACCCCCTTCTTCGTACTTTATTCTTCCTCCATTTTTAGCAAAACCTCCAGTTGCTGCTGAAATGCCAATATTCCCGATGCCTTGAGCTATGCCTCCTATCGCCTCTCTTTTTGCCTGCCTAGCAGCCTCTATGTTGGCTCCAGCCTGAGCCTGATCAGCAATAGCCATGTCTCTGTCCGACTGCAAAAGACCAAGTTGCAACCCTTGTTTCTGATCCAGCGCTCTTTGCTCAAGACCAGCCAAGTTGCTCATAGCTCCTAGCTCTCTGGCTAAATCAGCCTGCTGCGTAGCTTGAATAGCTTGATTTGCTCTAGCTGTAGAAGCGCCAATACCCCCCATCAAAGCCCTTGGGTCTGAAGATAAAGCAGCCAGCTCTGTGGCTTGAACGCCTTGCATGGGCGATAAGTCTGTTGGGCGGATACCAGCTGTGGCTAAGTCTCGCTGTGCCTGAGAGACGTCAAACTCAAAGCTGTCTAGGGCTCCTCGTGCTTCTTGACGCCTTCCTTTAGCCCCCTGTCTTTTTCTGCGCTGACGTTTGATTTCGTTTTTAGACCCAACAAGATCAGCTATACCGCCCGCAACTTGACCCAATCCAGCGACCGCACCGCCGCCTGGAACCATTCCTGATATAGGGTCTCCCATATTTGTGTATCCACCTCCGTCGGCATCTATTCCTCCGAGGAAGTTCGCCCAGTTAAAATCATTTGGTCCTGCCATGATCTACAAATTTAAGTATTTTGAGTTAAACGCTTGTCAAGCTTAGAGAATTCGTAATCCACATTAATTGCATGCAGTTCAATCTGTCTGGGTGTAGTTACCTCTAGATCAACTTTTAAGTAGGGTCCTCTCATCTGATCTCCATTGTGCGTAACGCTTGACTCTGAAAACATCTGCTTGCCAGTTAAGAACTCATCTATAGCTTGCGTTAAGTCATCTTCGTCTGCATCAGCGTTAGAACTAATATCTAAAGCCACTTGATTCCCATTGTAGTAAGAAGTTATGTGTATGTCAGAAAATTCTCCTTCCGAAAAAGCGTTAAAGCCTTGTAGGTTAGAGTCCAGCAACCTTCCTTGAGGAACCGCTACCTCAGAGGGAACAGCTACGTCAACCATGTATTGATTGTAATCAGGAATACCTTCACCAGACATAGACATTAAAGGGCAGGGCACTATGTGAGATGTTGAGTTCTTTATAGACCTTGGAACCTCCATGTACTTAAAGCCTTCTTTGTCTTTAAAGGCCGAAAAAAATTCTGTTTCCTGACTGTTGTTATCTTCTGCGTACTCTGAATTAGAATAAAATTTTGCAGACCAACCAGGCGTGTTTGTTTCGAGCGAGATAGATTTAAATATCTTCACGGCAGAAGGGTCATCGTTAGACGAAAGCGTCATTGATGTTTTGTTTGGAATCCCGTAAAACGAATTTCTAGTAACGTTAGTGTCGTGTCTCCACACGCCTACAGGGTTACCATTAACTGAAGTATCCTTTGACGACATTAAAATATCACCACACGTCGCATAACAAGTCGGTGTAAATGAATACCTCGTCGTCCAGGCGTCTCTCCTTTTAGAGAAAGCGAAGGTGGTTTCTTTTTCTATAGTTGCCATTACTGAGTAAGCGCTAATTGTTCAGGCAAAAACAGCAGCTCATTTGCTGTGTTTACGTTGTAAGATGCAAAGAAGGTAAGAAGATCTTCGTTTGAAACCCCTTCATCATTGTTGAAGTTACACCTTACTTTTGTCTTTACATGTACCGCAAGAGAATTGTATTCCGCAACCGTCATTTGCCTGTTAGCTAAAAGGTACTGCACACATTCAAGGCTTGTTGCGGTTCCAGAGAGCGCCCCCGCACCCACAAGGCCTGATTGAGTTAAGGCTTCCTCACTTGGAGATGGTTCTTCACCATAAGCGCCTAAAAACAAAAGGAGGTCAGCGGTTCCAATGTGACCGTCTCCATTTCC
>Ga0181412_1001079_pt1 | contig 10875 bp, 17 predicted proteins | sample 35SPOviralmetaG_FD_130113 | JGI IMG/M metagenome (GOLD analysis project Ga0181412, IMG submission 130113) | Marine viral communities from the oligotrophic San Pedro Time Series (SPOT) site, San Pedro Channel, CA, USA - 35 SPOT_SRF_2012-08-15 | ecosystem: Environmental > Aquatic > Marine > Strait... | reverse complement strand
TTGATAGTATTCTTAAGAGCTTAGAGAACACCGATATGTTTGAAGACGAAGGAAGCAGCACGACAGAAACCGCAGAATCATTGGATGAAACAGAAGTTTCTATTGCAGTTGGTCGTTATAAGTTCAAAGTAGATGCTGAAGAATTCTATGAGTGGGAAGAAATGGTAAAGAGTTCGTCTGGAGCACAAGATGTAGTAGGTATATCGCTTTGGATAAAAGAAAATCTGGGCTTAAACTAAACCCAGACTTCCTGTTACGCTATTTGTAATATATTTCGTCATTCCATATGTCGTAATACATATCTGGTGGTGTGTCAAACAACTCACGCACAATGTATCCAACACTGATAACTAAAAGTAGTATTCCTACTGACATAATCCTCCTGTTAATAGTCTTACTAAGAACAGTACTACAAGATATAGTGCCTGTCAAACCTTGAAGCGAATTTTTTCTGGCATCACCTGAGCTCGCAGAGAACGACCAAAACGACATAATTCTCCTATTACTAGCCATTATTGTCGCAGTTAGCCAGACAGCGTGACGACTAACCCCAGCTAAACCCAGCAGTACCCCATTTTTGTTTCCCCGAACCCCCCAGCATAGACGACCAATACCCTGATGGGCTAAATACAACTATATATGGTAGAAATGTGAGATAAGGACAAAAAACGAAAAATACAAGGTAATATCTGTACGCCCTATGAATACTGGGTGAAACTTGAAATCAACAGAGTCCACCTATTACAGTACCAAAAACCAAGTTACCTTAGGTTTCTACAATCTATTTAAGGTCTATAGATACTATAAGGGGTTCCGAAGAACCCCCTAACTACCTACAGGTTATTCATTCCCCATAAGCATACTTGCCACAATATTCGTACCTCTAATTAAAGGTTTGAATAATGTAACAATAGCCTTTCCTAGCTTCACAATACCCATACTTAGCATGAGTAGTATGTATGCTATTATCCATCGACTTACCACGATGACCGATACAATCCAGAATATAAATAGAAATGAGAATGTACTCACTATGGAGTCTACCAATAACATTATTGTTGGTCTCCGTAGCTATCTATATCCCAAGATGAATCGTAGAACTCAGAATCTCCATGTTCTGGATTCTCGTCATCGAATTGGTCAACGTTATCTTCTGCAATATAGTCACTTACTGCATCCTGGATAACTCCTCTATCTAAGAGGGCATCGTCTGGTGATAAGACTTGAGCGTCAATCAAGTCCTGTATTGTGACTGCATGGCTTACGTTGTACGTAACTAGCTGAGTTTCTGTTACTGAAGTTGTGAACTCCACTGTACGAGATAAATCACTAAGTGATATCTCGCCAGAATCTACTAGCCAATTAGGTACGCCAGGGTCGCCGTGTCTAACCATTGTTAAACTCTCCCTTCTGCATGGTCGCAAGCATTTACGAACCATTCATTGTATGCTTCTATATCTTCTGATACAGAAGTGTTTCTGCCCCTGTCTGTAACAACGGCAATGCCATTGTAGTTTCTACGCAAGTAGCGTTTCAACTCAGGCCATCTGTTTTGTGAGTTAACAAACTGTACAAATTTGTCAACATTAAAGATGTCCTCTACTGCTCTAGGGTCTGAGTACGAACGTTGCTCAACCATGTATGTAAAGTTGTACGCTGCATTTAAGAAGCTTGTACGCATTACTACACGTTCAGCACTGTAAGTACCATTAGGCCATCTATGTTCCATTGTCTCGTGACGACTACGCTCAACAAGGTAATTTCTACTTCTACCTAGTGTTTGTCTGTTCTCACTAACAATGTCGCTATGGAATGTAGCTACATCCCTTAAGCGATACCATCTAGCCCATCTGCTCAGCTTACGTTGTCCTATAATCTGCAAGAACCTCGCAGCTGTTTCTGGATTAGGATGGTCTTCAACATAGACTCTTGCATCAGCAAATGTCTCAAACAACTTGTAAAACAACACAAGCTGTTGGTCGCTGAATGCACCGAGTGGTATATGCATGTGACCACCAGTGTTAGGGCCATGATGACCCATCCATCTGTAGTCCATCAATGTCTCGATGAAGATGCTATAAGCATTAGATGCTCTAGCAAAGTCAGGAGTCATTGGTGCATACACGAACTCTCGGCCTGAATTACCGAGAGAACCATCTGTCTTGACTGTACACATAGGAGCATATCTGAAACTTTCCCAACCATTACTGATTGAGTTAGCTCTAAGATAATTTCTTATGTGCCTGTTACTTCTAGCTACAACTTTGTTGAACTCTTCATTCTGCTCATCATAATCTAAGTCATGAAGGAATGAATCTGTTTCAACTTCTAGTTCTAGCTCAACACCAACAGGAAGTCCGTACCTTACCAGTTGCTCTCGCAATGGTCGTAAGTCGTCTAACGGTGTAGACAACGAACGAATAGGCTGATACAAGTTACCGTTCATGCCGTACTTCATAGCACGACCTGACAGTTGACTTGTACCGTGGTCAATCTCCTCTCGGAATATAACTTCGTCGGCCTCGGATACTTGTACCCGTGACCCTCTAGGTGTTAACCTAGCCATAAGTTACTTCTCCTTTCCGAACAACTCTTGTTGTTCCATTTTTGTTTCTTCTACTTGCTCGTCAATCTCGAACCAATCTTCATTGATATCGTTTGCTACTTCAACAGGGAATTGAAACTCAGGGTCGTCAACCCTTGCTTCTAGATATTCACCATCTGTGTAGTTCCTACAATCTGGTCCGCAATCAGGCCAGTATTGATTGATATTCAATGTTGCACTACAGTGTTGACATTTGATTTTGTTGTCACGCACATGCCATTGGAAGTCTTCCATTAGGTCTTGTGGTGCATCATAACCGTATGCCATCATCATCTCGCAAATTAGTTCAGCAAGTTCTTCGTTGCCCCATGCATCCTCTGGGATAAGACCCCATTGAGCACATACTTGAACGTCGAACAGTTGAATGGTATCATCGTCACCACCGACACTAACATCACAGTTAGCACCTTTGTCTACTGACGTAGACTTGATAGTGGTAGTTGATGGTTCTGTCAAGCTGTTGGTGTACGACCTAGTACCCCACTTCATCTTGGCTGAATACTCCAAGTATGAATCGTTTGAATACCAAACGCCATCTGACCATTCACCACTGGTCTCGTTGATTATGTAGGAATCTCTACGCATCTTAGGATTAGCTGTAAGAATTACTAGCTTGTTAAAGCTACCAATCACTTCTCCTAAGTGGTCGATATACCTACTGTCATCGAGAGCAGATAGTTTCTGATACTGCAAGAACGTTTCATTAAAGTAACGAGTGTCACTTATGTCACGCTTAGCAGGTGGATGAAACTGTCTAGGCAATATACCATTATGTGCAAACACTGTCTGTGTGTCTACATTGAATGGATGATTATTGTCCATACATACAGAACCATGAGTTGCTATTCTCATGTGAACTAATATGTCAGCTTTCTTTCCATATTGTTTACTTATCTCGTCGAACTTAGATAAGAATGGTTTAAGTTTCATTGTCTTGAAGACACGAACTTTACCTTTCTCATCAATCCAACTAATACCAGCACCATCACTATTGTGTTTCCACATAGTCTCAAGTGTCGTCTTATCTATTGTTGCGTCCTTAGGAACGCTTGCAATAATACACATTACTGTGTACCTCCTTCTTCTGTTATGTTTACCAGTGTATCAACGAACTGTCTCGCTCCTGCAAGAGTATCGCTATACAAGGTATGGGCCCCGAACAGTCTGTTCAGGTCGAACCCGTTTGTTTCTCTACCTAGTTTGATTAGGTTACTGTAACGTCGTCTGTTTATCTCGGAAGATAATACATGATGCCACAGTTTGTCATCCCACCAGTCTGATGTCAAGTCAACAAAGAAGTCACGATACGCTTCGTTTTCGCTTCCTTCTCTGGTATCGAAGTGACCAATAGAAGCTGCAACTTCTTTAGTCGTACGATACACTGCCTCAACAAACTCGACTCTGGCTAAGACCCTGTCTTTAACCGTAGTAGAGTTAAAGTACCTAAGCTCGATAGTATTGTCTTTGGTAAAGTTAATACCATCATACTTACCATCTCCACCTCTATCGGTACGTCTGCGTAAAGCAGTAGCAGCAATAATGTCATTGACATTAGTCATCTGTCTACCACTTCTTGTTCTGTCATGGTATGGTAGTCTCCACTGAGCCCAGCGACCAGAACCACGTTGTGCAACTTTGTACAACAATGTATCCTCTGCCTCTGACTCACCTTCCTCTAGATATACCATATGTTGTCTGATAAAGTAATCAACGAACGCCCAAAGGTGTCCAGTAGTAAACGCGTCATGGTCCATATGTATATGAATACCATTACCAAAGTTCCTACTTCCTCCCTCGTTGTACATTGCTACATAGTTATCTTTCAACATTGTCCAGAACTCGTCAGGTGTTTGTTGCCAAGCACCTATAGACATTGGTTGTGATACCAGCTCTTGTCCCCAAGATGAACCAGAATCTACAGAGCTGTCTTTCACTCTGTATGCCAACTGTGCTCGTTGACTATTTACTTCTGACCATGAAGGGTGGAACGCCTCAATCAATCTACGATGAACATTCTCCATCTCATTAGTATCATGATTGTGTCTTTCCCTACGACCGACCATCTCTAGCTCCATGCCATAGAACGGACCAATCCTACTATTAATAACATGCGCGTGCATGTCACTACTAGCTTGTCTATTTGCATCACTCATATGCAACAGCTGTGCAGGTATCATCATTTCTGGATTAGACCAATTGTCCTGACCAACAGGCTTGATTAGTCTACCGTCAGCATGAGTACTTAGTGCTACTTGCCATACAGGGAATGTAAAGTCCCATGTGTTCTTCTCTAGATTCATCTCTGGTAATCCGTGTCTTACAACATGGATTGGAGCTCTATCTATTCTGACCACTTGTCTTACGCTTGGTGTAGCAGTACCACCTCTGTAGGTCTGACCATCCATATATGCTTGCCATTGGTTAGGGTCATATATGGTCAGGAACATTGAGTAGTCGTACAATGGATTTGCATCATCATCGTAGTACGCAATATCATTGTGGTTACTTAACGCGTTGAAATGAGTCTCAGTTATCTGACCATTCTCATACTCATCGTCGTCAAGCTCATGCTCCTCATAGCCTTGGTATATATTGATACCGCCATCAGTAAGCCTATCCCAAGCCATGATACTTTCTACTTCTCCATCATCTATACCGAACCAGTCGAATGTATTACCTACATGTCCGATGGATTCAATTGCACCTTCGTCTGGTGTGAATACATCTTCTTGACTAGACCAAGTAAGATACTTCCTAGCTTCTAGGCTTAGATGCAGAATAGTTGGATACTGTCTGTCACGCATCCAATCAGTATGACCAGCTGATACGTCGTCCCAAGCATATGATGATGAGTTCCTTGTACTAGGTTTATTTCTGAAGAACGGAACAAGTGTCATGGTATGTCTACCATTTAGCTCTCCTGTATCCTCATCAAGTAACCTACTACGTAAGAAGTTTCTCATCCTACTCTCGGAGCTAGATACCATATTAGGATACCTAACAAACGCTTTCGTATGAGGGTCGTATCCAGCAGTCTGTGTTGGTACACACAAGAAGCAGATAGAATATCTACTACGTTGTGCACCCATGTCAATAGCAAAGACGCAGTTGTTCTTATTGACTTGTTGTCCACAAGACTTGCATTCTTTGTATTGCCTCACACCGCTACGGTCACCTGGCTTATATATTACTTTCTCAAATGCATCCCAGCTAAATGATTCATAGTATCCATAGAATGGAGTCGATACCTCATTCAGACTGTATGCAACCTGATGGGAAACTTTAGTTTCCGCACTACCAGGTTCGTGATACGGCATGATATAAGCTGATGTCCAGCATCTGTCTACACCATTCTCATCTGCGTGGATGAAAATAACATAGTGCAGACTGCTACCAACAACCCGTTCTGCTTCAGCTTTGTAGTACTTATGTTTACTACTCATCTTGAACTGTCTGCCACCTGCGAATCTATCAATGTACTGTCTAAGATTTCTTCTGATAATATCCTGCAGATAATATTCATTGCCGACCGTGCCATTATTGTTCCAAGCACTTGATGGAACTAGACGGTCTGCATTCATATTTGCAAACGCATTATGAAGTCTGTGAACTTCATCATGGTCGTGATGTGCAGTCCTACCTGTCAAAGGACTAGGGTCTTCGTTCTCGAACCTAGAATTCTGACAACTACATATTCTATTCATAGCCGTCATAGATTTATGAGGTATGATATAGATTTTAGATACAGACCACTGCTCGTAGTCTATAACACTTTCATTCGTGCGTTCGTTTGCAGGAATGCTGTAGTCAGGCTGCGTACTAAAGTGATTTCCTCTAACTTTCTCATAGAGATAATCCCAGTTGATATTAGCATCAGTCATACGACCGAGGGTATTACCAGGTGTGGTTTCATCCCATAATGATGAGAGTGTTGGAAATTGTTCCTTAGCTTCTGTAATGGAATTGATTGTCCAAAACATTATTGTTTCTCCTTCCCTGTGTTACTGTATTGCTACTAATAACACTGTTATGTATTGATATATAGTTATAACGATAACAGGCATCAATACAAAGGTCAAGTACTTTTGTACCTAACGTCTGTCATCACCTGCTGTCCATTCAAGCATTGTCTGCTCGAACTCAGAATCGAAGTCTTCTGACTCCTTCTGTGATTGAGATAATTCGTTCTCAATATCTGAAACAAAGCGTTTAACAAGGCTACCTTCGTAACCTTGTTTCTTCCACTCATGTTTCTTAAGGCCGAAGATGTAGTACTTCTTGCCTTTCTTATCTGTGTGGTCGAACCACTTATACAAATCTGATATATCCATATCTGCTGGAATATCGTTTAGATTTGTAGGTACTAACAACCATTTGGCTTTGCCATTGCGTACTGACTTAGTAGCTTTGACTTTACCATCTGGCTTCAACTCTAATTCCCCTCTAAGATAAGCTCCCATGAACTCATCCATTGAGTAGGTCTTAGAGGCTTTCACGTTGGAGTCTACGACTCCTTTGCGATTAGCCAATGTTGGCCTCCTTTACTCTAAGAATGTCATCCACTGCATAAAGAACATCAGCGTAATTCATTCCTTCCATTTCCCCGATTATGTCGGGATTCTTGTCCAAGTAAGATAAAATCTTCTTGAACCTCCTGTTAGATAATCTAACAAGTTGTAACATACTGTTACCTCCTTTGTTATAAGAAGTTACTTAACCTTGAGTTAAGTTGTACATCCTTTCATTTGTTTCCTTAGTAAATATAATTACTCTTTCTAATGGAGTACATGATAACCATTCACATGACGCACACATTGTCTCCTCTTGTTGGAAGTTAACAAATAACTTCCCGCATATTTCACACAACATTTGTTATGTCCTTTCTTTTGTTTATTTCAATTCTCATGTCTAAAAAGCGTAGGGTAACATTCCTCTAGTCCACTAACGAACTTGGTTTACAGGAATGCTACCCCTCACTCTTAATTTATTTCTTAAACATAAACTGACCTAGTTTGTTTGCTAAGTACATACATGTAAACGTAAACATTGCTGTATACATCCATGCATTGAACTCACCATTCACTAAGCCCAGTACATACTCTTCAACGAATATGGCTCCCATATTTCCTCCTTTCATTTCTTTGTGCTCTAAGTAAAAGAAGCAATGCTATTACTCCTAATAGTCCTACGTATAAGGGAAACATAATGTTCCTACCTTTCTGCTATTGCTAGCTTATATTTAAATCAGCTACAGCTTGTTTAACTGTTTGCTTGTTAGTATGTGCAGTTCTTACGACTTTATCCATCGTATGATATCTGCACAGTACTTCTCTTTTATCCAATTCATTCTGGATAAAAGGTTCATTGCTACACTGCTGTGAAGCAAATGAAGGGTTTGTTTTGATACACTTCATATCAATGCCTCCTTTCTACAACGTATCCGTTGTTAATTTTTTGTAAATCTCTCCACTGATTTTTGTGAAGAGATTCTTTACATTCATTACAGATGAATCTAGCTCTCTTGGTAAGAGTTAGTTTGTTCTCTCTGCATTGAGTACACATCTGATTTAAAGCAATCATATGCTTCCTTTCAATTGTTTATTACTTCCAATTAACCCAAGTAATTACTCTTGGAAAATGCTTTACTATTGTTTCGGCACCGTGCATAGACATGAACCTTTCGGTATCATGTACATAGAACAGATACAAGTCTTTGACTCTGTCGTCAAATGTAAGCTCTTTGTATGACACCAACATAGGTTGATGAGATTCAGCTTTCTCATTTGTATAATCCACTAAGAATGGATTAGCATAATCAAGCTGCTTCTCTGCAATCATCTGAGCAAGTATCCAATAGTCATGGATAAGTTGTCCAGTTTCATGCAGGTCTAAGTTATACTCAGATGCTTTATCAATAGCTTTGATACTATATAAAGTACTAAATTCGCCCCACTTCATTTATTCACCTCCTTTCTTCTTGTCTAGTCCAATAGATTTGCTCCAACCTGGGAAGAAATGGTTTACCATTCCATTCTCTCCAGTTAGTGCGTGTATTACCAAGGCACTGAATAGTGCCATTGAGATTAACTCAGTCATGAGTATCTCCTTTCTTTGTTGTTGTTTGTACATGGTTCTTGATTTGGCGAGAAGCTACTCTCACCTTGGTGTGTGTAAATCATTAGTAGACCTTTCTTTCTACATGTTCCTGCATAGGATACAGGACCTTGATTTCTCGTAATATGACTCCAGTCATCTTCTGATATAGTGATGCGTATATAACACACTGTGTCTTATGTGCTTCTATATCTGATTCAGATAGCTTGGAATAGTGCTTGTAGTCAATCATAGTGAAGGTGTTATCTTCATGGAGTTCAATAAGGTCAGCAGTACCTTCATAGTACTTACCAAGGAACCAACCCTCTACGAAGTATTCTGTTAAGTAATTAGCTGTTAAGTCTATCTCTGCTAAGAATCTCTCAAAGATAGTAATAGCATAACTCTCTTGTTCAGGTGTTAGCTCAACATAGTCATCATGTTCTAATAACATATCTCGAATAGTTATATAGTCAGTAATAGTATTAATAACTGCATACTCCTCAATAAGGTGCATCCAGGAACCGAAGATGGTTCTACTAATACCAAAGTTCTTAGGATAATCAGAACTCATAATAGTGAAGTTATCATACTCACCAAGTCGGTAAGACTCTTTAGAAGGTGAATGTACTTCAGACTTTTGGTGATAGAGATAATCTGTAGATTCGCTGTTATATATCATAGGTTCATATTTGTTTGTAGTCATATCCATTCCGTCCTGTGTGTTATCTGTATTGTTGGTCATTGTTGTATTTCCTTTCGATAGGTAGGGTACGTTGTAAATTAATCATCTATATATTCACTATCGTTTAAGTGGTGCGCACAAATTTTTTGGGTTTTCCAAATCCACCTCAGGTGTACAAAATAGGGTAAAATTACCTTGTATATGGGTAGAAAGACTAAATTAACTCCTGAAATTCAAGAGACAATATGTAATTGGCTTAAATTAGGGTATTATCAGGAAGATGCAGCCATTATGGCTGGTATTGCTCCCTCTACTTACTATGATTGGCTTAAAAAAGGCGCTGAAGAAGACAGTAGGCAAGACGAAATAAAAGCCCTGGGTGATGGAAGCTCTCCCTTACCAGCAATTATAGAGGGTAGTGACATAGAGTTAGTTTATGTATTTTCGGAGTTTTCGGAGGCTGTAGCAAGGGCTCGTGCTGAGGCTGAGGGTGCGCATATAAAAAACATTAGAAGAGCTGCCGATAATGGGACATGGCAAGCAAGTGCTTGGTTCTTAGAGCGTTCCTTTCCTAAGAAGTGGGGTAAACGTTCTACACTAGACATAGACGCACAAGGCGATGAACCTATCAAATTTCAAATTTCCTACGGAGACTAAGCTCCCCGCATAATTTTTTTGGGTTTTTTGTGCCCATATCAAATTAACACTCTTTATATAGAACATTTGTTCGAACATACTATATATCCTTTATTTTGTATTAATAGTCCTAGCATTGCATAGCCATTCTGTAGTTAAATCTACTTATGGAAAAATATGACATACACAGTGACCTAAATGACATGATGACTGTACCTATTTGGTATAAGAATGCTTTGTGTAAGGGTCATCCAAATCAAGACGATTTCTTTCCAGAGCGTGGAGGTTCAACAGTTATAGCTAAGGCTATCTGTAGGAAATGTCCTGTTCAAAAAGAATGCTTAGAATATGCAGTCGATAGAAAAGAACGTTTTGGAATTTGGGGTGGTAAATCAGAAAGAGAACGCAGGGCTATTAGAAGGGAAAAGAGAAATAAGACTTAAGGTAAGTCGTCTTCATCATATTGCCAAATTATTTGTTCTTCAGCTCTTATATCAGAGAGTTCGTTTAAGTAATACCAAACTTCTTTAAAAAAGTATCCAAATAAAAATCCTATAAAATAATCCATTAATTTACTGTAGCATTTAAATACCACACCCATTGTCTTTAAATGTTAAAGTTATGTTAAGTCGGCATCCACACCGACCTCCTCCCATCATCGGCTCTTCTTAGGAAGAGCTGTATTCAAAAATATTTTATGCTATATTAAATACATGGATGAAAAAGCCGCAAATAGAAAAGCAAAAAAAAACTTAGAGTATGCTGCTGCAATTATATTATGTTGGACACCTAAGGAAAAAAGAAACTACTATATAAATTATTTTATTTCTTTAATGAAAGATAGTCAATGAATTAT
>Ga0181412_1001077_pt1 | contig 10879 bp, 6 predicted proteins | sample 35SPOviralmetaG_FD_130113 | JGI IMG/M metagenome (GOLD analysis project Ga0181412, IMG submission 130113) | Marine viral communities from the oligotrophic San Pedro Time Series (SPOT) site, San Pedro Channel, CA, USA - 35 SPOT_SRF_2012-08-15 | ecosystem: Environmental > Aquatic > Marine > Strait... | reverse complement strand
TTCCAAAAAAGGAAATAAAAAAGCAGAAGCCCAAAAGCCCACTTTTGAACCCCGTTTTACAAAGTATAAAATATACAGAAAAAAACAATAGAAAATATAGTTTAGTAAAACGGGGTTCAAAAGTGGGCTTTTGGGCTTTTCAATTCTTCAAGTTCAAAAATTAAATATTTAATTTCGCATATCAAATATTTAACAGGTTTTTAAATTGCGTTTAATCTGTGTTGTAAATATAACATTCTTGTTCATCTTTGATTGATTTCACACCAATTAAAACACTTCTCATTTTAGAAACACCATACTTTCGTTTAATCCAATTATCTCCTTCATCTTTTGATTGACAACGCAATTCTTCAACATATTTACTCTTCAATCTTTTATGAGTCATTATTTCTACTGAAAATGTTTTCAGTGTTTTTCTATCTTTTTTATAAGCGTTTTGGTATTCATCACTTTTCTTATATTCTTCATACATATCCTTTATTTTAACCACATCTTCTTTATTTGTTGTCATTTCATAACTTTCCATAACCCAATTATAAACATTATCATTGTCCTCCATATATTTTTTAGTATCATTTTTTACACATTCAGGGTTGTAAATAGTAGTTTCTGCATTTTCAATCAAATATTTAAATAAAGCACAACGATGTTTATTTTTGAATTCTTCTGTTGTATAAGATTTATTTTGCATAAAAACATTATGCCTTGTTTTGTCTTTATATACTTCAGGGTCATCGGTGAAAGTAGATTCAAATAATATATCCATCAATCTTCTTCCTATGTCATCTTGCAGTTTTCCATCAAAGCCTAACTTTACATTAACTTCCATAATATTAGTTCCACATAAAACAATCTCTGTTTTATTAGAATAACATTCTCTTGCATCTGTAATCTTACTATTACCGCAAACCTTCTTTAACATATCACATCTAATTCTATCATTTTCATTTGGTTCTTTAGATAAAATTAATCTTTTTTTATCTAATTTTGCTAATTCAGGATTTGCTCCAGTTTTCGGTTTTTCTGTTAAAACAGATGTTCCCATTTCTACCGCATATTCACCTAATGTTTCTCGTAAAAGTTCGTTAATAACACCTTTTGAATTTCCACCTGTTCCATTTGCAACAACAAATTTGTCTTTTGCTCCTCCAATTAAGCAATTATACATAATGCTTACATAGCATTTTCTTCTTTCTTCATTTGGAAATGCTTTAGTTATTATATCTTTAATGGTTTCCATTTCATCTTCTTCGGGTTCTTTATAATCATATCCACAAGTCATTGAAATATAATCTTCAATTTGTATAGGTTGAAATTCTTTTGTTTTGAAATTATATTTTTTATTATTAAAACCAATAACATCAGGGTTCATATCAAATTTGATATTATGTTTTAAAGATTCTCTTAAGTAAATAGATTTCAACTCTGTCCATATATTGTTTTTTCTGCAAGTTGTTTCAATTAGTTGTTTTCTATTTTTCAATGAACTCAATATTTTATCATATTTAATTTTTATCGGTTGCATTTCCATATCTTTTTCTTGTGAATCTTTAAAAGAATCTTTTCCCTCATACTTGATATTTAATTGATTTAATTCTTCGTCCTTTTTTTGTAAATACTTAAAAATTAGGTTGGTTTGATATGTTTTTAGTGTTTTTTCTATATCAGTTCTTATATAAGAAGCCCCATCTTTACTTTCTTTTACCCAAGTGTTTTCAATCCAAGTATAATAAGCATCATCATCTTTGATATATAATGTATTGTTAGGTTTTAGAAAAGCATATAATCCACTAAAATATGAATCTGTAGCAGAATTAAAATCTTTCACGAAGCTTTCATTTTTATCAGGTTCAAATATTTTAAATGTTAATTCTTTATATTCTTCAGGGCTATCTCTTTTAGCATACATTTTTAATGTTCCCATTTTAAAGTTTGTTTCAGCATTCCAATATTTTTCCCAAGCGTTTTCAGTTAATTCAGTAAATGTTCCTGTTGCTCTAGCACTTGTTGTTCTTGCAAATTCTTCAGTTAAACCTTCGTTTTTCATAGCAGATATTATCTGTCTCCAATCTTCATATTTTCCAAGAGTTTCGGGTTTTATTAAATTTATTATTTTCTCATTATAATCCATAGTAGATTCATCTTTAGGTGTTTCTACTATCAATTTCTTTTCTTTTGGTTTCAATCGTTCTTTTTCATTTTCTAATGCTTCCAGTAAAAACTCATTATTATTTAACTCAAATCTTGGGTGATTTTCATAACGAACAGATAATAAATTATGGTTTTCTTCAATATCAAAATTAGTATTTTCTCTTACTTCATAATCTTCCATTTTAGTATTAAATAAAATATCATAAACTTTAGCAATTTTGTATGCTTCATGTTTAGGTTTTTTTGAACCATATAATTGCCAGTTAGTAGTTCCTTTTGTTATTCCTTCATCATAAACATCTTCAAGAGAATTAGTTAATGGTAATTCTTTAAGAACATCGCAATAATTTATTAATTTTTTTCTCAATAATGTTTGCTCTTCTGTTTTCATTTTTAGAGTAAAAATCATATGAATTCCATCTTTTGTTTTGTCTTTTAAACAATTAACATTAGGTTTTTCCATAACAAAAGCCTTTATTTCGCTATTATCAGGAAAATCATAGATTTCATTAATCTTTTCTGCATAAGAATTAACAATATCCAATAAAGTGTCATTTGTATGTTGTCTTGTTTTAACTTCAGGATTGTATCTAAAATCTAAATCAACAACAAGCATTCTCTTATCACTTTCTAATTGCTTTTCAGTTAAATAAAAATCACCACCTCTTTTGTTTAATTGATTTATTTGATTTAATTGTTTAAAATAACAACTTAAAAACTCATCATTATTATACATTGTGTAAGATGCACCATATATATTACTTGATTTATCACCTATCTTGGTATGAGTAATTGTTTCTTTACTATCTTTGACATAATTATGATTTTGTAAATATTCACCTAAAGTGTTCGCCGACATTTTTATAATATATATACAAAAGATTTTTTTATATCAATTTTTTTTTAAATAATAAAATAATTAATTATTTTTCCTAAACAATTAATTATTAAATTTTTATCTTAAAGTAAAGTATTTTGAGTAATCTATTCTTTCAGGTAATGGAGATTGTGGAGGAGATGTGTCTTCTTCAATAATTGTTTTTTGTCTTCTAATAGGTGGTGGTTTAGGTTTTTTCTCAACATAAATAACCTTTGGTTTAGGTGGTTTTTTTTCTCTTGGTTTTTTAACAATTATTACTTCTTCTTCTTCTTCCTCCTCTCTTTCGCTCTCACTTTCTTCAATAATAACTTGTTTTTTTACTTTTGGTTTTGATTTTACAACTCTTGGTTTAATAACCTTTTTGGGTTTAACTTCTTCTACTTCTTCTTCTTCTTCTTCAATTTCAATTTCATTATCTTCATTAACAATATCTTCATTTACTTTTTCTTCAATTTTATTTTTATTCTTTTTCCATGCTTTAAAGTCTTCTCTATCTTTGGCTCTTTCAATTTTGTTTTGTTCAACTTGTTGTCTGTGATTTTCTTTTTTCACATCAGCATTTTCCTTTTTTTTATTACGTGTAATTTGCATTAAAACACGACGCTTCTCACTCAATTTCTCTTTGTATGTCGGGTCATCTTTTGCTGGGAGTTCAGGGATTTCTACCATTTTATAATATAGAAATATTAAAAATTCTATATTATATTTTTCCTAAATATTTAATCAAATCTTCTTTGAGTAATTGTTCCATCGCTCTCGGGAATTAAAAAAGTATCTAAATTTTTCCTATACTTACTCGGGTGTTCTTTCTTTGGATTAAAGTCAATAAATAAAAATGAATGTGGTTCTTCGGTTGCTATTGTGTATAATTTATAAAATAAATCTTTACCAATTTCACCTGCTACTTCTTGTGCTAAATCTTCATATTCATTTTCATTTTTTGTTTTGAATATTATTAAACTATTACAATTACTTCTTATTGGTTTTGAAATTCCACCTGCTTGACATCTAAAAGTTTGTGTTAAAAAAAATGTTGAAAGACCTATTGCTCCTCCTCCTTCACTTACAACAGGTGAAACGTGTCTATGTTTAATTGCTAAATTATTAACTTTCCTAATTCCTTTACTCATAAGAAAACTACCAAGTATATCATCAAAAATAACAGCACATTTAGGTCTTCTTCCATCTAAATAATGTTCAGGTTTTACAATCTCATTGTCTTCATTCATGAAAGTTTCCAAATCATCATCGCTAATTAAGTTAAATTGATTATTTTCAAGTTTTTTATTAAATTCTTTATATTCCTTCATTTTAATATGATATTCATCATATAATCTTCCTTCTTCTTCAACCTTTGAAATAATATCATCAATAATAGTTAAATCTTCAGTGTCTTCATACATATCTTCAGGTTCAATATTAACCATATTTAAAATAGACTCATTACTTTTTGCGGTTGGACTAATCAAAAAAATTCTATCAAATTTTAACTTTTTTACTAAATTAACAATGCTAATGGTTTTACCTGAACCTTTCGCTCCTACACATAAAAGTTGAGTGCATAAATTAGGCATCATTTCATCTGTTTCATATTTATATCTACTTGTTTTAGGTAGTTCTATTTTTAAATTTTTACTTCTCATTTAATATTATAATATAAAAATATTATATTATTTTTCATTTTCATTATTTTCATTATTATTATCATTATTTGCTTCTACAGCCATTTGTATTCCACCAGCCACAAGAGAACCTACTAAAGCACCTCCTGCAATCCAACCTATAGGATTCCAAAAATTTGTTTCAGCTACAATTGCTTCTGCTCCTAAAAGAGGCACTAATTCTTCAGCTGTTCCCAATAAAGCAGTTTTTCCAATATTAGATACAGCCATTGGAATTGCTACTTGACTTGCTCCTCCAATTCCACCACCAATTGTTTCACTCAAAATATTACTTGTATGTTTGTCTATTCCTGAATTTGCAAACACTTCTTTTAAACCATTAGATGTTCCAGTTTGTAAAAGAGCAGATGTGCCTCCTGATAAAACTGCATTTTTAAAATTATATAAATGAGAAGCACCACCTAATGCATTCATCATTAATTTTTCAGTTGCAACATTTGAAACAGCACCACTAACTCCACTTTGTAAATATTCATTTTTTAAAGCATCTATTTTTAAGTTTTTAGCTGCTTTATTCATTAATTCAGTAGCAGCAACCCCAGCAGCAACCCCAGCACCACCAGTAACTAAACTGGTAGCACCTCGCATAACAGATTGATGGGCTTTAACTTTTGTTGCTTGATTACTAATTACTTTCAAATGCGGTTCTAAATCCTTTATAAGTTCTTCTCTTAAATCATGTGTTTCAATAATAGATTTTCCTTGACTATCTTTAATAAATTGTTCAGTTCTCTCATTTATAATATTTTTTGCATCATTTAAATCTGTTTTTCTATTTCCTTCTTCAACAAAATGGTCTAAATCATGTAATGCTACAACATCTTCAGCAACCCTTTGGATTCCAGTTGAATTGACTTTTTTTGTTGCAATAGGGTCAATAGAATCAATGGTTACATTTTTTGGTAGAGATTTATTATGTAATATTCCTTGTAAAGTAGCAATATCCTCTGTTGTTCTAATTATTGTATGAGAATTTGTTGCAATAGTTGGAACATTTTTATAAAAATTCTTTCCTAATAAAGGATTTAATAAAGTTGAATCTACATTTAAATCCGTTGCTAATTTATGCGCTTTCGTTCCACCCATACTATAACCTGAAATATGGTTTATTTCTTTTAAATCATATTTTGTTTGTATGCGTTCTTTTATTGTTTCCATATTATGTTGGTCAAATAAATTATTTTCCATTCCAGTAGCCATAATCGCTGCCCACATAACAGGCTCTCTAAAGCCTTTTAAATTTCCACTTTTAATCTTTGCATTTGGGTCAGTTCCTCTAAAGGCGATTTCAATTTTACCTGTTTCTTTTGATTTGGCTACAATATATTCATCATTGGATAACTCAATGTCCAATTCATAATTTGGTGAGTTAAGTTGCATTCTTTTTTGTGCTGCTTGTAATCCTTTCTGTTGTAAAACAGAAGATGTTTTAACCAATTCTGCTCTCTGTTTTGCATCTACAGGCATTTCTTTTAAACTTGCTTTTAAGGGATTCTTTAATGTTTGTAAAACTGGTAAAGTTGAATGTTTTTTTATATTACTAATTGTTGAAGTCCTATTATTAGAGTCATTTCTATTTTCATCATCTTTTTGCTTTTCTTTTTCTCGTTCTTTTTGCTTTGAAACGCTCTGGTCAATTTTATGTTTAACCTTATGCTCAATCCTATGGTTCAATTTCCCATTATTCAAAAAGGGTTTATAATCATAACCCATATTTCCATATCTTATAATATCTTTCTCTACATCCCGTTTTATCATTATTATATTAAAGAAATATAATAAAAATAATCAATATAAATAAGACGCCTCAATCGTTTCGCCTTCAATCGGTAATGCACTAAAGCGATTGGACTGAAATGATGTTGGTTCTTGTGATACAGGAGGTCTTTGAAATTGTCCAATTGAGGCAGGTGCTTGTGGTAACTCAAAAGCACGTGGTCTTCCTCTTTCTCCAGTAAAAAAAGCTTCAGTTGGTCTGCCTTTTTTACTTTCGTCTTGTCTTCTTTCAGTTTCCAATCTTGCAAATTCTTTTTTAATTGGCAACCCTCCTGCAAAACCACGTATTGTTCTGTCTTCTCCCATAAAACCATATAATTCCTCTTGACCAACTGGCGGGTATCTGTTTTGAAAAATCGGTGGTTCTGGTTCTGGTTCTGGTTGATACTGATTTAAATTTGAAATAAAATTATTATAAGCATCATTAATAGTATCGGCTTCTAAAATTTCGCTAAAGAAACCATTAAATTGATTCATATCAATTTGTTGATTATTTAACATTGAACTAACCTTATCAAATACATCTTCTATTTCTACATCGCTGGGTAATTCTTTTCCTAAAGATTCATATTTACTTTTTACAACATTGATAAAATCAGTTTTATTCATTTTAGGACTATCATCATCAGGAGGAATGAAGGCATTTAATGAACTGCTAAATTTAAGATTAGGATTTAATAAACCATTTCTTTGTTTTTCTTTATGTTTCTTGTTTTTCATTATACATTGCTTTTCAACTAAATCATTATATGTATCAATATAACTAATCATTCTTTTATATTATATGAAAATAAAAAAAATATATTGTTAAAGTATATATAAATGACAAGTCTTGGTCAATATGCTAATGGGGGAACAATAGAATGTGAGTTATTACAAGCAACAAAAATAGAAGGTGAAATTGATTTAACAGAATTAAATACACAAAGCGTTTCTTTAGAAGATAAATGGAAAATATATTTAGATGAAAATGATAGTTTTATAATAAAAAATGAAATCCAAAATGTAATATCATTAGAAGCAGATGGACTTACAGGAAATGTAACTATTCGGGGAAGCGGCGGCGGTGGTGGAGCAACAAATTTAACAGATTTACAAGATGTTTGTGCAACAGCCATAGATGGTGAAATGTTTTTTTATAATGCAACATCAGGTAAGTATGAATTCACAAGTAATATTAAAAATGATGAAACTAATTCAAGGATAATTATAAATGATTTATCAGGTAGGTTCATAAATTCAAGTTTTGTTGTAAATTCTCCTATTTTTACTGGTGGAACTTCTGTATTAACATCGTTTTTGTCCTGTCCTGAAATATCAGCAAATGAAATGAGTTGTAATGAAATAAATTGTAATATATTAAATTATAACACTTTAAATCCACCTATTTCAATATCTACAAATTTAACAGATTTACAAGATGTTTGTGCAACAGCTCTAAATGGAGATATGTTTTTTTATAATGCAACATCAGGTAAATATGAATTTACAAATAATATTAAAAATGAAAATTCAAAAATAATTATAAATGATTTATCATTAACATCTTCTTTAGTATGTCCTGAAATTTCAGCAAATAAAATAAAAGCAACAGATATATCAACTCAATTATTTACAATAGACAATGGCGGACTTTATACTGACACACTTTTTAATTATAATAACACAGGGGGAAATTATATTAGAGGTCTTAACTGCGAAATAGATGTGCTTTCTATAAAATTAAGTGGCTCACATCATGGTGTAGAAATAATAAATAATAGTGTAGCTTCTACATTGTTCAACAAAAATAATACTGGTGTAAATGAAATTAATGGAAATACAACCATTGGAAATTTAACCAGTCAAGAATTTTCGGCAAATGAAATAAGTTGTAATATATTAAATTATAATACTTTGAATCCACCTATAAATGTTTCAACAGCTTTAACAGATTTAACAGATGTTTGTGGAACAGCTTTGGCTGGAGATATGTTTTTTTATAATGCAACAACAGGTAAATATGAATTCACAAATAATATTAAAAATGATATAGCAAATGATGTCATAATAATACGAGACTTGCACGTTGAAGAATTGGGAACATCAAGTGCTTTAAATAAAATAATTATGAAGACAAATTTGGACTTAAGCAATAATAATTTAATAACAGACAACATCATAACAAGCACTAATGGATTGAACATTTATACTGAAGGCACAGGACAAAATGAACCAAGTTTGTTTTTATACAAAAATATTATTGGAGCAATTGAACACGGCGGAGCAAAAGAGCGTTTATTTATAGATGCGGAAGATGTTTTTATAGGGAATGATTCATTAGTAAAAAAAGATTTAATATGTAAAGATTTGAGTTGTGAAAGTTTAACATTAACAGATATAACTTTAACAGGAGATATAAGAGGAGGTTCAATTTTAAACATTGACCCAGCGGCACATGGAGATGAAACAGGATTAGTTGTGATAAAAGGTAACTTACAAGTAGATGGTTCAAGCACTATAATTAATTCTTCAATAGTAGATATTAGTGATATTGCAATTTTATTAGCAGCAAATGCACCAAATTTAAGTGCAACAGATGGGGCTGGTATAGATATTTCAGGTGGAGCATCTTTAAAATATAGATATAGTTCAGGTGCTTTTAACACAGGACATTGGGAAAGTAATATAGATTTATCTTGTGAAACTATAAATACACAAAATATAAATAATGCAAGTAAAATAGTTCTTACAGCACAAGGAAGTGGAACAAATAGCGGTGTTGAAATTGTAAATGGTTTGGGATTCAATCCAACAATTTTTAATTATGGAAATAATGCAGAAAATTATCTTAATGGAATAAATTTTCATATTACTTCTTCAAGTCTTATTGAATTAAAAGCCACAGGAACTGGAACAAATAGCGGTGTTCAAATTGTAAATGGTGCAGGTATTAATGGTTCAACCTTTTTTAATTATGCAAATAGTGGTCAAAATTTTATAAGAGGGACAAAATTAGATGTTGTTAATCCAGAAATTATATTAAGTGCTGAAGAAACAACTGGTGTAAATGATGGTTTTATAAGATTATTTGCACAAGGAACGGGAACAAATAGTGGAGTTCAAATAAGAAATGGAATTGGTAATGATACAATTTTTAATTATCAAAATAGTGCTTCTAATTTTATACACGGAACATCAAGATTTTTTAACGATATACATATTCAAAAAATAATAGATGCATCTAATTCAACTGGAAATTTTGGGGCTGTTTTAATGAGTGAAGGCACTGGAACAAATAAATGGTCTAATAACCCTTCATTACCAAATTATTTGTATATGGGGGGTGTAAATGTTGGTCTTTCAGGTCAAGTTTTAGTAAGTCAGCATACAGGTGGATTTCCAACTTGGTCAAGTTCTCCTTCATTACCTGATTATGCACTTTTATCGGGAGCAACTTTCACAGGTGATGTATCAATAAATGCAAATTTAAATTTTGATAGACTCAACAATGATACTGCAAATATTAGATTTACATCATCAACTCAAAATATCGGTGTCCATTCTCCTTTTATTCGTATAGGAGATATAGAACCTACAGGGCGACATGGTTTTGATTTTAAGTTTAGAGATTGGGTTTATAATAATGCACCTAATCCAATTAATCAAAATTGGACTGAATTCACGCTTTTTAGGGCATATGGAAATACCAATGGTAATGGACAATTTCAAGTTTTTGGAGCAACTTATTCAGCACAGGGTTGGAATACAAGTGACGATAGATTTAAGCATGGAGAATATAATATTGCTAATGGACTGGAAACAATAAGAAATTTAGTTCCGCAAACTTATAAGAAAACAATTAAGATGTTAGATGCGGATAATGACGGGACAAACATAGGTATAGAAGATGAGGATTGGTTTTGGGAGTCAGGATTAATTGCTCAAGAGATTGAGAAAATACCAACATTAAGCAAATATGTGAAGGAATTAGATAATAAAAAATATGTTTCATACAATAATATTCATATTCATACAATATCAGCAGTCAAAGAGTTAGATACAATAGTTCAGCAACAAGCACAACTGATTAGTTCATTAGAAGCAAGATTATTAGCATTAGAGAGTAAATAATGATTTTAATTGTTCTCTCAAAAAATAAAAAAATATTTATAAAAAATCTATAAATATTTTTATTAACATGTAAATAGGAGTAATAGAATAATTCTAATTTTAATTATAATTATTCACGATAGCCTGATGAGAGCATAACCCCCCTTTTTTCTACATTTTTTATCATCTTTAATCGTATGGGAGATGATAATAGAATTGACTATTTTATATGTTAAAAAAAATTGTAAAAAAATATTTTTTTCAAATAAATCGATTATTTAGTTTAAAGTTATATAAT
>Ga0181412_1001072_pt1 | contig 10896 bp, 9 predicted proteins | sample 35SPOviralmetaG_FD_130113 | JGI IMG/M metagenome (GOLD analysis project Ga0181412, IMG submission 130113) | Marine viral communities from the oligotrophic San Pedro Time Series (SPOT) site, San Pedro Channel, CA, USA - 35 SPOT_SRF_2012-08-15 | ecosystem: Environmental > Aquatic > Marine > Strait... | reverse complement strand
TGATTTAGGAAAAGAATTAAAAAATGCTAAAAAAACATTCTATTCTTCATTTAATGGAACCACATTATATCATACCAAACCATTTGTTCAAGACATAACATTTGCACTAGCAATACCAAGTACAGAATTACAAGCTATGGGTGTTGATGATGCAATTCAAGAAGATTCATTCTCAATGAAGTGGCAACAAGAACAAAACTTTAGAGAGTATCAACAATATTTGCCTTTTGGAGCAGGAGGAAACTTGAGCATTAGAAAAATGCACGAAGCTAGAGAGCAGAGAGGCTCTACAAAAGACAAGATAATGTTTAGGGATTTAGATAGAAAAGAACTTTATATAGCAGGAACAATAAACCCAAACTTTAATTATGCTATAAATGGTCAGGACTATAGATATATATGCTCTATGTATGGAGAAGATAACATTAGGATTTTAGGTCCAAACGAATCTCCTTATGTAGGCTCTCCAATTGTATTTTTTCAGATAGTAGATGCCAATAATAATTTATTAGCAGTACAGGGAGCAATTAGAAGCAAAGCCCCTACTACAATGAAAGAAACAAGCAAAGGGGTTTGGGAAGAAGAAAAACAAGATTTAGCATTTCTTGAAAGGGAGAATAAAAAACAAGAAGAACTTAAATTTAGAGGCACTTACATAAATATACCGGCAGGTAGATACCCAAGTGAAGTATGGGATTATGATGAGGTCATAGAAAAGATTGAAACTTTAGACCCTGTATTGACTTTGGAAGGAAAAATGATTGGAAGCAGAGAAGAAATTGCTCCTGCAAAAATTGATGAAAGGGTAGAAGAGAAACCTGAAGAAGATATTATAATTGATTTAGATAATCCTGAAGAGCCAATAGTAGTAGTAGAAGATGAAAGAACTATTCAGACAAGAGAATTAAATACTGAACTTCTTGCTTTGCAAGAGTATGTAGATATGGTTGGAGAGGATGAAGAAGCCGAAGAAGAAATAAGAATTATTAAAGAAAAAATTGAAGCATTAAAATAAAAAATATGGAAGATTACACCAATAAAACAGAAGAAGATTTATTAGAAATCTTAGAGGATTTAAACGAGCAACAAGAAATGTTTGAAGAGGACCTTGATGACCGTGATTATAAAATGATGTATGATAAAAATGCTCAAGAAATAATTAAAATTAATGCGGCTTTGAGTGAACTCAATACTGATGCTCCTGTAGAACAAGATTTAGAGAGCCGTTACAATCCATCAGGTGCAGATTCTCCTCCGGCTGAAGAGTTTGTAGAAACTGTAGAAGAACAAGATTTAGAGAGCCGCTACAATCCATCAGGTGCAGATTCTCCTCCGGCTGAAGAGTTTGAAGAAACCGTAGAACAAATTGAAACAAAACCAATAGAAATAAAACAGGTTTCACAAGAAAATTTAGATAATATAAAATTCTCTGACATCAAGGTAGATAATAGTTTATTCTTTGCTAAAGGTGGTGCTATATATGAAGGTGATAAAGTAAAAATAAAAGATAGCGGAACTACAATGAAAGTTACTGACATATCAAAAAACAAAAAAGACCAAGTAGAATTTTCAGGAGAAAAAGGAAGTTATTTAATTGGAGATATTGAGAAAATGGCAAAAGGAGGAGAAGTAATATTTACAGACTTAAAAGATAATACTTCTTCAAGAAAAATTTGGGAAAGCAAAAAATCATCTAATGGTCAAAAATCTTTTGGAGCCTTTGCTCACAAGATAGATAAAAAATATATTGGAGATTATTATTTGTATAAACTAGATGATTATGATGAAAAATTTTACTCACATATTCCTCTAAATGATGGAGAAATGTTAGCAAGAGTTCAAACGGATAATATGGTTAGTGGTGAAATGCCATTAGTAAAAATAAATATTAAAAACGGCAGAGTTTATTTTATGTCTGAGGATAATGATTTAAATAGCGATTATGATGACAAAAATCCAAAGTTTAATAGAGCAAGTGCCAATGTTGTTTTTCTTTCACTAGACAAGGCTATAAAAGATTATGCAAAAGGCGGTTCTACCTACGCAGAGGGTGGCAGAATAAAAAACCCTAAATATACTTATGACCAAAGAGTTAGATATACTGATGAAGATTTGAAAGAACATTTTGAACAACACGGATATAATGTTGATGATGATAATTTTGAAGAAATAGCCATCAAGGAAGATTATATAAAAACTGCCAATAATAAATGGAAAAATAAATATGCAAAAGGTGGCTCTGTAAGAAGAACCAATATAAGTCCATTGTTAAGATATACCAACTTTGAAGATGGATGGATATTTAATTTAGTAAAACTAAACCCTTTAAGAAATCAAGATGGATTAAAGTATAAAGGAAATTATAAGTATGGCATAAGCAGACAAGGACCGGGTAAAAATCAAGAGGTTTGGCAATATGCAACATTAGAAGAGGCAAATAAAAAGTATGATGAATTAATTGATTTAGGAAAAACCTATTCTAAGATAAAAACTAAAGGAAATATTTCTAAAAACTATGCAAAGGGAGGTACCATAGACAAAAATTTAACTTACAAAGGAGAAGTTGTTGGATTTAAAGGTGATGATACAGGCGGAGCAGTTTTATTAGGAGATATTGATATTCCTAAAAATAGCACACCAAAATCTATTATAGAATTAGCAAAAAGTAAATTTAAAAGAACTTGGTATGTTGAAGTATCTAAAGATGGAGAATATCTCTATGAAATAGCTGATGACTCATACAAAGGAGAATATCCAATGGTAACTGCCTACGCAAAAGGTGGTAAAATATCTATAAAAGAATTGGATAAATTTGACAATGCACTCGATAATGGGGATGATGTTGTTGTTTATGATAATCAAGGTATTAAATATATTTATCAAGGTTCTTCATACGAAAAGGATTCTGTTGCTACAATGAAAGGTTTTGATGAAAGCACTTGGAGAATGTTGCCTTTAGAAGAAGTTGAAAAAATTGAAATTGAAAATTACTACGCAAAAGGTGGAGTTACACCTCACTACAATGCAGTAGCTTTAGAGCACAGACATAATTTAAAATATGGAGATTCTAAAAGATTTGCTAGTGAAAAAGAAGCTATTGAATGGGGAAAGAATAAATTCAAAGAAGATGGGGTAGGATTAGTTGAAATTGATAGAGTACGACCAAAAGGAGAAAATCCTAAAGACTTGCTAATTGATACTGTTTATAGAGTAAACGATACTTATCCTTTGGGAGAAAGAGTAGTAATGAAGCCATTTGAAAAAGGTGGAGAAACTGATTCACCAATAACAAACTATAAGAAAAATATAATGGGAACCACATCTTTTGACTTAAAGGTTAAAGGTATGAGAAAGCCACAAGATTTTATAGTATATCCAATTACTGAGAAAACTGATAAAATTAGAATTCAAAGTGACAAGAAATTTGGAGAGATACACTTGCCTACCGGAAAAGGTATTTTAAGCAAATCAGGAAATACAAGTTGGCACTTAGCTTCAGATATGATGAATAGGAATGTAAATACTTTTGAGTTAAGTGAAGCAGAATTACAGGAGTTTATAAATCAAATCAAATCTACTTCAGGAAAAAGTGTTGGTAGTTCTTTTGTTAAATCTGACAATAGTGGAGCAAGATTACTTGAAGATGGAGGAAAGCTAGATATGAATGAAGTAGACATATATCAAGGCTTGGATGGAGATTATACTATAGTAATGCACGGAGATGTATATGAAATGAACCATCATACTATGCCAAATATGAGTATAGATATGTATGCAGGAAACAGAGCAGAATTCCCTGCTGACATAAGCCATTGGGGTAAAACAATTACTTATGAAAAGGCTCCAATTGTAATAAAAAATAAAATTGAAAAAAGAGCCGAAGAGTATAATAAACAATTTGAAAAAGGTGGTAGAGTGTTTGATACAGATAATTATGGGGAGGTGAGTGTAAGTTTCGCTATGTTGGAGGTAGACCGGAATAATTTAGAAGAAGGTATTGAAATAAAAGGAGATGATATAGAATTTACGGAGATAATGGGATATTATGATGTAGATGATTTAACTAAAAGTGAAGTAGAAGATTTGATTGAAAAATATGAAGGCAATACATTATACGACCCTGATGAAGATGATTATTACACAGAAGAATATGAAAAAGGTGGTAAAGTAGATTTAAAAAAGTTTGACAAAGAAATTGCAGAACAAATAGATATTCTTGAATCAATGATAAAAGAAGAAAAAGATGAGGGGTTGCGTAAAGAATTGATGGAAGAAATTGAAAAAATGAAAAAAGTATTATAGGTTATGGATAGAGAAAAAAAGAAAAAACTATTAGCTATAAGAAATAGTGAAAGAGAAAAAGGCAATTATAATTCTTATGCTGAAATATTTGATAAGAAAAACAGTAAAGTTGAAGAAGATTTTCCCGAAAATCCTAACGACATAACTAAAGATGAATTACACGAACATTTCGATTTAAATGATGATGGAAAAGTAACTTTAGATGAGTATGCAGAGCACATCAATTATCATTGTAAAAATCCGGATGTTTTAGAGGAAGAATTTGAGAAAAAAGAATTTGCTGAAGGCGGCTATATACCTTTTAGTGAAAGAGAATATTTTGAAAATTATATGAATGACTTTTATGGGAATAAAGGAATCTATGCTAAAGACTATGATGGTGGATTTTCATTACAAGAAATAAGAGTTGCAGTAGACAAATACATACAAGACTCTAAAACTAATTGGGGCGGAGCAGATAGTGTTGATAGAGAACTAACAAGAGATAGATATTTAATTCCTGCTCGTTATCCTAATAAGCCAACTGAATTTAAAAAAGGCGGTAAGACCAAAGAGGCAAAGACTTGGAAAGAAAAATATAATAAAAAGTATGGAAATGATTTAGATGCATCAAATTCATTATCGGATATAGCAGAAGATACCGGTGTTTCAAAAAAAGGAATTCAAAAAATATACAATAAAGGCATAGGAGCCTATAAAACTAATCCATCAAGTGTTAGACCTAATGTTAAATCAAAAGAGCAATGGGCTCAAGCTAGAGTATATAGTGCGGTAATGGGAGGTAAAGCAGCTAAGGTAGATGAAAAGGAATTGAAGATGGAAAAAGGCGGAGAACTTTGGGTATCAAGTCCTTATGAGAGAGGTGGTGCCTTGTCAAAAGAATTTAAATTTGATAAGAATTTTGTTATTTATGTTCCATCTACTTCTAATGTAGGAGATAAAATATCTGAGGAGGAGTTAGAAAGCAGAGTCAAAGAAGTGGAAAATTATGTAGCTAATGAATTTGGTGGATATACTGAAACCGAAACAGATGGAGGTTACAAATCTCAGTCAGGAGAAATAATAGAAGAAGATATAGTTAAAGTATCAGTATTTGCTAATGAAAAGGATTGGAGTAAGAATGAAGCAAAAGTAGTTTCTAAAGTAAAAGAATGGGCTAGAAAATGGGGTCAAGAAGCTATAGGTTTTGAATATGAAGGAGATTTATATTATATTGACAACGAAGGAAAGTTTAAAAAAGGAGGGCTTACACCTACAAAAGCTAAACAAATACTAGATGATGGTATTGCAAATGGAAAGAAATTAACTGATAAACAGAAAAGATACTTTGGTGCTATTTCATCGGGCAAAGCAGATAGAGTTAGAGCAAAATCTCGTATGAAAAAAGGAGGAAAAGTCAAAAAATTAAAGTCAGATGAATCACTAAAAGTTAATTTTAGTTTGGACTATCTTTATAATCAATTAAAAGTAAGTTTAGAAAATTTAGATGCTAGTGTAACATCAGATGAAAAACGAATTAATTCATTTAGGGCAGAGTCAATACAAAAATTGATTGATAAAAACTTAAAGAAGTTAACAACATTAAAGTAGTAATATTAAATTAACCATACAAATGTAGTAAGTTATTTTAAAAAATAATATATTTGTAAAATAAAACAATAGAAAATGGCAAGTAAAATAGAAGAATTAAAGAAGAAAATTAAGAGCCAAGAAGCCTTAAAATCTACTTTTGTAAAGAAAGGAAATAAAAAGTTTGCTGATAAGGTAGAGGTTAGGATAAAAGCTGCTAAAGAAGCACTTAAAGCCTTGGAGAATGAAGAAAAAGCTAAAGCAACTAAAAAGTCAGAAACTGACAAAAAAGCCAAAGAAAAAAAATCTAAGAAAATAGCAGGAACATATTCTAAGGAGGATTGTAATAAAATCCTAGCAGAGATGAAGGCAAGATATATAAAGGCAGAAGATACAACTGAAAAAAATATTAAATCAGGAAGAGCAATCAAAGATGGTTCATTAAAACCAAGTACATCATTGAAAAATGAAGCTAAAACTATTGAGAGTAAATCTGATGCCGGTCAGAAGATTACCAAAAGTGAACAAAAAGCCATTGCATTCAATATTGAGTCTATTGTTAAAAATTGTGTTGAAATGATACAATATAAAAAAGATGCAGACCAATTAATAAAAGATTTGATTAAAAAATTAGGCGAGATAAGAGCCGACATAGCATCCGGAAGATTGAAGCCCGGTGCACAAAATTAATTATTAACTAAACTTATACATTATGTACCCACACCAAGTTTTAATGGAAGAGCAGAAACTTCAAAAAGAAAATCTGACAAGAGAAGCACAAAATTATTTAAAAGATTTTAATCATTTTCATAGAGGAGTTTCTTTAAAGCAATCAAGAGCAGAAAAAAAAGGCAAAGATTTTGAAGTATCAGAATCTGACACACAAAAATTAATAAGATTATCAAAATCAGTTTGTGTTCAGATTTATGAAGATATGAATACCACAAGGCAAGAAGCCGTAGCTAGAAAGAAAGAAGAAGAAAGACTACAACAAGAAGCCTTAGAACTAAAAAGAATTCAAGAAGAAGAGGAATTAAAGCGAACAGAACAGGCAGAAGCTAAAAGATTAGAAGAAGAAAAATTGAAAGAAGAGCCTGAGTCTAAACCTAAGCAAGAGGGAAATTCACTTTTTGATTACTTTTTTTAATATATAATTATGGCTAGAACAAGAACAAGAAAAAGAACTCAGCAAACAATTAATACTTCTACACCTGAAACTAAGTATGGGCTAATTCCTGTTAATAATCTAACATATGGAAATCCTAATGCAGCACAAGATATACTTATTAGAAAAGAAGGAGATTTTGATTACATAGCAAATTATTTTATGGATAAACCCTATCCAAATAATGATGGTACTTATGCCGCTAAAGAGTTAAAGGATATACAAAAAGATATGGAAAAACTCCAACACGATAAAGTTGTGGAGTTAAGTATCAAATTTGATGAAGATTTAGAAGGAATGTTTCTTGATACTGCATATAAATGCGGAGTTTCAAATCCTGAAGGTTTTGTAAAAGAATTATATAAAGATATAAATCCAATTATAATGAAGTTAAAATTTTATTATAATAGAATAAGACCTTATCAACTTGCAAATATTTATAAGTTTCCTTTGAACCCAATGCCTACGGTATCTGCTCAGTCACCTTCATACCCTTCAGGTCATACAGTACAAAGCAGGGTATTTGCAGAGATATTATCTTTTCGTTATCCCGACCAACAAGATATGCTAACTAAATTTGCTGATAAATGCTCTAAATCAAGAATAATTTTAGGAGTTCATTTTCCTTCTGATGAAGTTTTTGGTAAGCAATTGGCTCAGGGTATTATTAACGATGACAACTTTAAAAATAAATATTTTAATGCAAGTAAAATTGCAGAAAGTATAGGAGATAGCAAAAGCCCAATAAAGAATTATGTAAATAATAATCCGGGGACAGAAAATTATTTTGATTCACAACAAAATTATGGAATCTCTAATGCAGTACAAAACAGTCCTCAAGGCAATCAAGGACAAAATCCTAATAGATTTGCTCCACCTAAAACAGTAAATGAAAATGAGGTATTTGGAGGGCTTCCTAAAGCACCTGAAGGAGGTATGCCTCCGTTTGGTCCTAAATAAACATAAGTATATGAATACTAAAAAATATCATTGGATATTAGATGCAGGTCACGGAGGATTGAATCCTGAAACCGGAGAGTATCAAACAAGAGGTAAAAGAAGCCCGGTATTCCCTACTCCAAATAAATATGCAGGAGAAGTATTGTATGAAGGAGTAAGAAATAGACAGGTTTTACATTGTTTAAAAGAGTTACTAGATGAAAACAACTACGAATATAGTGTAGTATCAGAGGAATGGAGAGATAATTCTTTAAGCGATAGAGTTTCAAAAGCTAATTTAATAGCTGAAAAGATAGATAACTGTATATATGTATCAATACATCATAATGCTTACGGAAAAGGTTGGAATAATGCACACGGATTGTCAACTTATCATTATCCAAAATCAGACAAAGGATTAAGATTAGCATCCATATTTAATGATAATGTTGTTGAGGAGATGAAATGGAGAAATAGAGGTATTAAAACCGCTAATTTTTATGTATTAAAATATACATCAATGCCTTCAGTATTAACTGAAAATGGATTTATGACCAATTTAAAAGAGGCTGAAGTTCTAATGAGTGATGAAGGTAGTTATCAACTTTCATTATCACATTTTAAATCAATACAAGAAGTAACCGAGAGAGGATTAAAGTTCTTGTAAAAAAAAAACACAAAAATGATTTGTTTAATAAATTTTTTATATATTTGTAGCTTAAACAACTCTTTTTTACAAATTGTTTATTCCTTAGAATTCAGTCAGGTTGGTGCCTGACTTTTTTTTTGTTTATGTTGTATAGAAAAGTCATTCCCACCCCAATAGAAAAAGTAGAATTAGGAAAGAAAAAGAAATCTACCTACTACTTAACCGCAAATTTATTTTATAGTAGTGTTCATTACCAAGTTAGAAAACAAGTGGTCGATGAAGCTAAACAATTTTTACTTCCTCACTTGCAAGACTGTCCGGTTCTTGGAAGCAATCTAAGTATATCAATAGGTTATCAAACAGACAAAAACAATCATTTCGATTTAGATAATAAAGCATTTTTTTGGCAAAAGGTATTATGTGATTTGCTTAAAAGAATGGGAAAAATAGAAGATGATAGTGTTCATCATATACAACAGATTCATTATTTCTTTCAAAAAGGAGAGCCAAAAATAATTATTCAAGTAAATAGGTTGTAATTGCAATTTTTTTTTTTACTTTTGTTGCAATTAGTAATTATTTATTAAAATAAAATTATTCATTCGTGAAACACACCAATTCTTTTGAACTCATTAAAAAATTAATGAAACTCGTTGATGAGAAAGGAATCGAAAAGGCAAAAAAAATTATAGATAAAGGACTAAAAGAAGGATATGAAAATCAAGATTATCTTTTAGCTTATATTATCAAAACAACTTGCAAAAATTTCAACATATCAGAGAGTGAACTGTTTCTAGGCAAAAGCAGGAAGTTTGGTGTTAGAACAAAAGCACGAGCAATGTTAGTATTACTAATCAGAGAACATCTACATTGGTCACAATCTCAAATATCTCAAAATCTTAAATTAAATAAAGCGACTGTAAGCAGAGATATGCGTTATATGGAAAATTTGAATCCGAAATTTCCTGAAGAAAAAAAACAAAATAATAAATTAATTAAAATAAACAACGATATTAAGATATTCGTTGAAAATAATAAATAATATGTCTGAAAACACTACACCGGATTATTCGGAATTATCTACTCCTGAAAACTTCAACCCATTTGATGAGCCGGTAGTTCAAAGGGAATATACAAAACCCAAGGTATCTTATGACCCTGCTTCAATAACAAGCATTCCGGAGCCAATGTATCAGCAACCGAATTTAGATGAATTACAAGAGGATGATTATGAAGATGATAAACCTGCTTCAAAAAAGGAAAAGCCCTCAAAACCTAAATCAGGATTTGGAAGCGATGACCCTTTTGTAAATAACGACCTGCAAGATTATAGTAAAAAAGATGCCGATGAAAGTGCTAGTTTGATGGTAGACACTTTTTTAGAAGGATATAAAGTTGCACATACATTTGGACAAAAATACTTTTCATTAAGTGAAGAAGAAATTGTTAAAAAAGCTATCAAGGGAGAGATAAATCCTGATATGCGAATCCCTATTTCTCAGACTCAAACAATTTCAGTTCAAGAGTTTATTGGAGAATATAATAGACAGGTAACTGAAGTATTAGTAGTTGATGATGAGTTTGTAGAAAGTGTAAGACCCGTAATGATTAGAGTATTCTCTTCAAGAGGATATGGTTTGAGTGATGAGCAATTCTTAATGGTAGCATTTGGAAAAGATATAGTTCAAAAAGGAGCACAACTTTATACATTCAAAAAATCACTTACACAATCGTTGAAAATGATGACAGAAATGTATAATGCTCAAGTAAATCCTGAGTTTAACTCTAGTTCTCAAGGAGCAACAGGACCAAGACCACAAAGTCCTCCTCCTCAGTCACCTCCACCAAATCCTCCTAAGCCTCAATCACCACCTCCGCCACCACCAACTCCGGAGCCTGAAGCACCATCTGCTTTAAGAGAAGAAGAGGTGTTTGGAGGGCTTCCGAAACAAGAAGAAATTGCAAACCCTATAAAACAAACTGTAGAACAGGAAATGAATTCTCCGAATGAAGATGAAGGAACTTTTCACGATGATATGGAAGATGAAATAACCGTAGTTCCAAAAAGAAGAAGAGGCAGACCTAGAAAAAAAATGAGGTTAGAGCCAACAGAAGAAGAAAGTAAAACAACAATTATAGAAGCTACAGTTGAAGATGTAGATTTAAATAAAGGTTTCGATATGTCAGATGCTATGGAAGCTGAAGAAAAATAATTAAACTTAGTATTAACCCAAAAATGAAATTATGAAAATAATTATTTTTTTAGTAGTTC
>Ga0181412_1001071_pt1 | contig 10900 bp, 13 predicted proteins | sample 35SPOviralmetaG_FD_130113 | JGI IMG/M metagenome (GOLD analysis project Ga0181412, IMG submission 130113) | Marine viral communities from the oligotrophic San Pedro Time Series (SPOT) site, San Pedro Channel, CA, USA - 35 SPOT_SRF_2012-08-15 | ecosystem: Environmental > Aquatic > Marine > Strait... | reverse complement strand
TAAACTTACTAGTTATCTAGCGAAGAAATGTAGGGAGAAGGGAACACTTATGCCTGTGCTAGATAAAGCTAACTCTGACGAAGGTTATGAGGGTGCAATTGTGTTGCCACCTAAGTCTGATCTGTACCTAGAAGAGCCAGTTGCATGTGTTGATTATAGCTCACTATATCCATCAAGTATGATTAGTGAGAACATCTCACCTGACAGCAAAGTCTGGACAAAAGAATACGACCTTGAAGGCATTATGATTGAAGAAACAGGTGAAAAAGACGCAGATGGTAACTACATATACGACAATTTGGATGGCTACAAATATGTTGATATCACATACGACGCATATGCATGGCGACGCAAGGTGTCATCAAACCCAAAGTCAGCAATGATGAAAGTGAAAGTAGGATCCAAAACATGCCGATTTGCTCAGTTCCCGGATGGTGAGCTTGGTATCTTGCCTTCGATTCTAAAAGAGTGTCTGGCCGCAAGAAAAGCAACAAGAAAACTGATTCCGCAACAAAAAGACGAGTTTATGAAAAACGTACTGGATAAACGCCAGTTGTCTATCAAGGTTACAGCGAACTCAATGTATGGCCAGACTGGTGCAAAGACGAGTACCTTCTATGAAAAAGATGTTGCTGCGTCCACGACTGCTACTGGTAGAAAGCTCTTAACATATGCACAGCGTGTTATCGAAGAGGCATACAAAGATCGAGTTGTTGAAACTGAGGCACATGGAACCGTGAAAACTGATGCAGAGTATGTATATGGTGATACTGATTCGGTGTTCTTCAAGTTCAACCTCAAAGAATTGGATGGCACACCAATTCTTGGTCAGCGTGCTTTGGAGATCACAATTGACTTGGCTCAAAAAGCAGGGGAGATAGCAACTATGTTCTTGAAAGAACCTCACGACCTAGAGTATGAGAAAACATTCTTGCCCTTCTGCTTGCTATCGAAGAAACGTTATGTCGGTATGCTTTATGAATTGGATCCACACAAGTGCAAGCGCAAATCGATGGGTATTGTATTGAAACGTCGTGATAATGCACCTGTTGTAAAAGACGTATATGGTGGCATCATTGACATCTTGATGAAAGACAAAGACATTGAGAAAGCTGCTTCGTTCCTAGAAGAAAGCTTGCAGGCTTTGAGTGATGGTAGCGTAGGACTAGAGAAATTGATTATCACAAAATCATTGGGAGGTAACTACAAAAATCCAAAGCAAATCGCTCACAAGGTCTTGGCCGACAGAATTGGTAGACGCGATCCAGGCAACAAGCCAAGTGTTGGAGACAGAGTAGCATTCGCATATTTCGTGAATGAAAATCGTAAAGCATTACAAGGTGATAAAATCGAAACGCCAAACTTCATCGATGAGAACAAACTGCAAATTGATTATGCACACTACATCACTAATCAGATTATGAAGCCGGTTCAGCAAGTGTTTGCATTGGTTCTTGAAAACATGAAAGCGTTCAAAAAGAAAAAGGGACACACATTGAGAACATGGAACCGTCAATTAAAAGAGTTGAAAGGCAAGTGTGGCGGTGACGATGAGAAGTTCACAAAACGGGTTGAAACGCTACGCAACAAAGAAGTCAAAGAACTATTGTTCCAGAAATATCTTACAAAAATCCAAAATAAGCGCAATGGCAATCAAAGCATAGCAGACTACTTTGCTATGGCCATGTAAATTAATAAACAACCTTATGCTAGTAATATTTTATCTATAAATAAAACAATGAGTGATAAGTCACGTGCAAAAAAAACGAAGGATCTTAAGTTTCCACAAGATTTTTTCAATATGAAGTGTGTTATTTACACACTTATAATAGTATCAATTTATTGGTTTGTTCCAAGAAATGTGGTTAATCTAATTCTGTTGTCAATATTTAGTTTTTTTTCAATTAACTGGTATAACTATTCTTACGTATGTGAAAAGAATAACATTATCAGTAATATTATTTATTCAATAATAATATCGACACTTTTTTGGTATTTACCAACAAAAAATAAGAGCATTTTAGTTATAGCATTGTATATTCCTTACTTTATTTTGGCTTGGTATGATTATTTCGCAAACTGTATGTTTCGAATGAATCCAACTCTATTTCCACTAGGAAGATTTATATATTTACCCGTAAAACCTGATCCATATAAAAGACGCTTTGATGAGTTAGACCCAATAGTAAAAGCAAATATTGCTAATTTTGATAAATACGTTGTTGTTACTTTAGCAGCAACGTTGATTGGAGTTGGAATATATAAATATATATAACAATTGTAAATGAAACTCAGTAGAACAGGCGTATTTGCATTTCACTTATTAATACTTCCTTTGTTGATATTTGTTGGTTTAGTTGGGAAAAAATCTCCAAAATGGGCTTTTTCAATATTAGTTGGCATTGGTATTATAGGTATGTTATATCATTCATTCCATTTGTATGATGCTGTAAAGAAAGAAGATGAAATTATTGATAAAGAAAATTAATTTATTCATAAAGAAAATTAATTTATTCATAAAGAAAATTAATTTATTCATAACAATGCAGAAAATTGCAAATGCTTTCTGTATTGTTGTATACCCTAATTTAACCCTAATGTCAGAAAATAATAGAGTTCACTGTAATGAAGATATGGAACACACAGAGTGGTGTCGTAATTTTGAAAGACAATTACAAAGAGATAGACTAGATCAATTTTGGGACAGATGCTATGGTTATATGTTAGATAGAATTACTATAATGTACTTATTTGTCCATAAAAAACAACCACAATTGCCTTTACTTGATACAGACAGTGCACGTATTGTAACAAGTTATTTATATGGTGACTGGGTGCGTGAAAAAATCAATCTTTCATGGGAAATGGAAGAATGGTGGAAAGAAGAAGGTTGGAAATATGACGATAATGACTAACATGTAATCAAATTGTAATCTAGATCGAAACAACCCATTGTACAATCATCGCCCTTACATTCTTCAAGTAAATCCTGATTATTTAGAAATAGGTTCAATGCAGTGTTGAAGTAGATTGTTTCATCTATACCAACTTGCTGTTTCATGCATGAACCATGTTTTTCCCATTCGTGCTCCCACAAAGTATCATCACAACTATGCCAATAAAGTTCCATATTCTCAAGTAAACTACCTCTAGGTTGTTGGTATGATACATTCAAACAATTCTCTGGATAGTCTGATGCATTTATTTGAGGCCATAGCCCATGTATCATATATGAACTCGAACACCATTTTTGAACTGCTAATTCATAATAATTATAGCTATCATTAGAGAATGCAAAATAAAGATTCAAACCTAACAAAAAATATTTCAACATAGTGTTTAAATATTGAACATAAATTATTTCAATTATCATCAGTATCTTCAACACTACATATAACTTCTAAGTTTGTCAATATTTTCTGTTTATCTCTTTCTTTTACACCAGACATAGCAGCGGATACAGTCTCAGCATAAGCAGTTCCTTGTTTCTCATCTGTCATCCATTCAGGATTACACTCTACAAATACACTGCCGCTTTTTTGAGATACTCCTGCTTTTACGCCATCGACAAACTTCTCGCCAGTACCATTTTCCCAGCCATCAGCTTTATCTTTTACATACCAACGTTTTCTATGCGAATGTATTGGACGTTCTGTAATAGAGTACTCACTCAGATTTTTAGTAATGATCTCAGTTATCGCCCTAGGTTCATTATTGCGTAGTAAAGAAAGATCATCCATCGTTATCTTGAGTTGCTTTGCAAAATCTTGTATAGATGTTGCATTCTTGCAATCTTCATTCAAGAACAATTGGATATTGAACTGATTGTTGTTTTGTATGGTATTATTATTATCACCAACAATAGATTGACCGGATGCAGTTGGTAAACTATCAACAACTTTGCCAAACATATTTTCGATTGTTTTGTTTTGTTCTCTGACAGTTTGAAGCAATGTTTCTATCTGTTTATCCTTAGCAGTTTGCGTGTCGGTAATCAAAGCGACTTCATTATCTTCATCACATATGGTAACGGCTACTTTTTCACAAGACTGAGAATGCTTAAAAATGCCCGATCTTGTCTTGTATTTCTTACCACATGTCGAACAAACATATCCGGCTACTTTTTGTGTTTCCATTTTGTTTCCAACGTTTCCAATATGTTTTTTGGTCTTAAGATGTTTTTTCCAATTTGAAGTTTTATACGTAGTATAGTCACAATTTTTACAATGATAAATCCCGGCTACTTTTGGGCTACTTTTTGTTTCCATTGTAGCTATATATTGGAAACAGAAAAGTAGCCTTAAGTCGTTACGCATAATGTGTAATAGTACCTTTTTTTCAGTCCTCCATAACCTCCCTACATAAAAAATAAGAGATTAACCATAAATCCTTTACAAGTGTCTCAATAAACTAACATTTTTTTCATGTTTTCCATACCCTGATTTCTGAGAGAGGTTTTTGATGGTCTAGATCTCCATATAGAATTATAGGTTTGAAAACAACGACAAAAATGTTACTTTATTAAGACGCCCTCTACAAAGGGTATATTCTTATATGTTATATATCTGCTTCATGTAAGTAGGCAATTCTTATTCCAACCTTGAAAAGAGAGTTGCTATACAGGACATTCTGGTTAAGAAGATGAGGAGGAGTTTGGCTGAGAGTTCGACTAGCTATAGAGAAAAGTAACGTTCGCGTAAACCAAAAAAACAAAAATAGACGGTATTCGCGCCCAATTTCTCTTTGTGATATGTATATTAATGACAGACCCGATAATCGCATTACAAGAAAAGTTGTTTCTTTCTTTCCCAGTAATGATACTTTTTTTCTTTTCGCTACTAAAAACTTTTTCAAAAGGAACGTATCCAAATATCAGCAGAGTCGTATTCACCATATTTGCGATACAGATATCGACTCACATATTTCAAGTATTAACATCATTTCGTTGTACACCTAGTGAAACAACACAAATTGGAATATTATGTAATCGTGTAGCGTTCGTATTTGGTATTGTTTTATTCGCGCTGTTATCATATGTTTTTATACAACAACAAACCAGTATTACTCTATTCTCAATTTTACTCGCGTTCTACATGATAATATCACATGTAATTCATATTGTACCTATCAATCTTATAAAAACAAACTAGATATTTACAAGACAATAAAAATCTAATTTATATTTATAATGGAAAGTCCAAGTCCAAGTCCAAGTTCAGACTCAAGTTCAGACTTAACTTCATACGAGGGTTTGCCAGGTAATCTGGGTTTGGAAGCTGATATATTAAATGTTGAAAATGCAAAAGTTCGATTCCCAGGCAAGAATTGGGAAGATTGTGGGTTGGGTAATTTTGAAACAGAAGATCAAGGTCAAGGTATTGTATTTAACATCTACGCACCAGAATCACAAAAACTCCTTGACACTTTACAAGAAAAACCTATATACGTATCGTATAGGCCAAATCATGAAGTAAGTGAATGTAGATCAAGTGTTAGAAGTACTTTTCAGTCATCACTTCCAAATAGAATTGATTTGTATACTGTTAAAAGCGGCCCAAAAGTTGCTCTTTCATTATCGATATTAAATCCAGACAACTATGACAGTCTGCTCAATTATTTCAAGAATAACCTGATTTTGAATAAATGTTCTCGAAACGGCGGTGGGCGTAGAAAACCAGTGCGTAGAACTAAACGCATCAACAAGAGAAAATATAAAAAGAAAATGACAAAACGTCGTAAACCAAAAAAACAAAAAACAAGAAGAGGAAAGAAAGGAAAGAGGTCTAGTGCAACAAGACGTCGTTAAAAATGTGGATTCTTACCCTCACACAAAATCAAAAAAAACATAAAAAGAATTAATCTTTTTAATGTACAGGCATGGAGATACAAGTGTTGTCTGATTGTCACTTGGAATGTTATACAGGATTCCCAAGAATCCGTGCTCTGGCTAAATACTTGATTCTAGCAGGTGATATAGGTGTTATAAACAAGCGAGGATTTAACAGTTTTATTGATTACGTATCACGCAATTGGGAAAAGGTAATATTTGTTATGGGTAATCATGAGTTCTACTCTAATCAAACCCATTATGAAGCAACTCTTGCTACTTATCGTGATTTTTTCAATGATTTCGATAATGTAGATCTTTTAGAGAAAGAAGAAGCGTGTTTAGGCAACTATAGAGTATTGGGAACAACAATGTGGTCGCATCTACCAGATGATACACAGGTTTCTAGTCCAAAAAAGGTAAAGAAAATGGTTTGGAAAGATGGAGGTAGTAGTTTGGAAAAAATAGGTGTTGAAGGAATAAATAAATTACATGCAGATTCGATGAAATGGTTGAAAAATACATATGATCCATCTATACCAACTATTATTGTTACGCATTATCCTCTTACAACAGATCCTCAACATATTAGACAAGCAAAACATCGTGATGAACCGATAGAGCGGTTATATGATTTTGGTTCAGATCTTCCACTAGAACCAAAGAGTGAATTGGTATGTATATCTGGACACACCCATTATGGTCATGATTTTACTGAAGGCAAATATACAAGATACATATCCAATCAGCAAGGTTATCCAGATGAATCTAAGCGAAAGTTAACAAATAGATCAAATACCGGGTTGTATACATTAGGTAAGCTGTGTGATGAGAATGAGGCGAATAACCTAATGCATGAATGCTAATATATTATCATAGAGTAAATGGATGATAATATAAAACTGATCATTACTGAGATTGAGCCAAAAAAACTAATTGTTAGTCAGTCCAAACCTGATAATGTGAAACAAAAAACGCGCGAGCGTACTACTATTATTAGACCCATACAACAAAACCCAATACAACGACCTAGAAGAATGGGGCTGGTATTTAATTAATATTATTCGATGGATCATTAAAGTATGGTGAAAAGTCAATAGTGTATGTAACTGATGTATTATTCGTATTTTGTGTATCATTGCGAATGATATTCATCAAATCACCTAATGGATTTGCAGTTATAAAAGAAGTAGTTCCATCATCATCATTCATGAACGTAGAGTTAACTGCAGGTGGAGATAGTGAAGTTATTGGATCACCTGCTATGTTTGAATTGACAGAGATATATGTTGGGTCAGTTGATAATTGTGAACTTGTCTCATTATTTACACTATCGTCTTGGTTATATTCATTAACGTTGTCATTAACGTTATCATTATTTTCTTCCTCTTCATCTTCTTCCTCTTCCTCTTCTTCAACATTATGATCATTTGCAAGATTGCTAGGCAAAGTTGATCTAATATCATGACGACAGATAGGGCAACGCACACTACTATTGAACCATGTCCTCAGTGATTCTGGGGCAAAGTAATGTCTACAGTGACTAATACGCATAACCGCACTAGTTTCAGAGAAAGCTTCTCTAGAGATAGGACATTCATCAATTCTATCACTTTCTGGAATATCAGAATAAGGTACTATTACCGTAGAAGCCGCAATTTGCCTTGGAGTTGGTCTAACCACAACAGGACTTAAGCTGGCACCCATTTCAGCCATTAGAGCAGCTGCTAATAGAGTACCAATATTAGCTTCACGTTGGTTTGCAGCAGAGGGTGCACTACCAGCCCCAGAAAATATACTATGTGGTGCAGGTCCAGCAGCAGCAGCTGGGCTAGGTATTGATTGTGCAGCAGCTCCTCTTGTAGAAGGGTTAAAAACGCGTCTACGTTGAACTTGTGTCCTGGCCATAATAGGGGTATTTCTATTTACCTCAAATAAAGAGCGACCGCGGCGTGTTCCTGATGTTCTGGAAGAAGATGTAGATGATGATTGTGTATCATTTCGATGTTCTTGCTGTTGGTCATCGCGCAAAAGTTCTTGTCTAGAAGATTCTACAAGTCTAGAAAAAGTTTCTTCCTGGCGTTGTAGTATATTTAATATAGAATTAAGTGTGCGTCGTGATGATTGTATAGTTTCTAGGTAAAACTCTCGCAATTCATCCATACTGTACCTATTATATAGCAGTTTTTAAGTAATGCTAAAGTCGTTTAAACAGCGATTATTAAGTTTACTACATTGACTAATGGAAACTAGGTCTAGTAAAAGCCAAGCAAATGGGCTATCTGGGTTATCAAATGTAGGTAATACATGTTACCTAAACTCATTTGCGCAAGTTCTATCACATACATATGAGTTTAACGAGTTTCTCGATAAAAAAACATACGAGATCCGCTTGAATAGGTGCCCTGAATCTTTACTTATGATTGAATGGGATAAATTGAGACAGCTTATGTGGTCACAGGATTGCACAATAGCACCATGGGGTTTTGTTAAATCAGTACAAAGGGTCTCGAAGTTGAAAGGAATTGATTTATTCAGTGGATTTGCACAAAATGACATCCAAGAGTTTCTTATGTTTATGGTGGATGGATTGCATATGTCAATTTCTAGAGCAGTAGACATGTCTATATCAGGATCCGCTCAGAATGATAAAGACCTCATGGCGAAAGAGTGCTACAAGATGATGAGTGATATGTATTCAAAAGATTACTCTGAAATTGTCAGCATTTTTTGTGGAATACATGTATCAAGGATTCAAAATATTAATACAGGGGAAAGCCTTAGTGTGCGACCTGAACCGTTTTTTCTGTTAAGTTTACCTGTTCCATCCGGTTCACAAAATGTATCATTAGAAGAATGTATGGATGAATATACTAAGAAGGAACGATTAGAGGGCGAAAATGCGTGGTTTAATGAAAAAACAAATAAGAAAGAAGACGTTAATAAAGACCTAGTATTCTGGAGCTTGCCTGAGGTATTAATAATTCATTTGAAGCGATGGAATTATTTAGGTAGAAAAGATCAGCGTTTAGTTAATTGTAATTTAGATATGCTTGATTTGCGCAAATATGTAAATGGATATAACAAATCAACTTATGTATACTCACTTTATGGAATATGTAATCATAGTGGAGGTTCATTGGGAGGTCATTACACCGCAAATATTAAAGTAAAAGGTGACAAATGGTTCAACTTCAATGATACTTCTGTGCGAGAAATAGAATGCAGAAATGTAGTTACACCTCAAGCATACTGTCTCTTCTATCGTAAAATAAAATAGGCGTGTAAATTATACCATGGACATCAACCTCAACTCAATTACGGGTGTTCCTTATTCAACAACATACTGGAACGATTTGGCAGCGAATCCAACGGTACTGATAATTATGACCATAATTATTGTTGGCTACTACACTCTTTTTGCTACTTTAGGGGTAGCTAGTGGAGAAGCCTCAGTTGGCGAAGCAGCAGCTCAAGCAGGAAAAGGCATTATCTTTATGGAAGTTTTACTGTGGGGCGTTTTTGTGCTGTTATTGCTTCTCAATGGCATGTCATATGTATTCAATATGGATGTTACTGCAAGTATTAAGAATATTTTTTCTGCTACTCCAGAGATTGATATCGTTGTTGATCCTGATGATTTAGCTGGAGATGAAACAGATCCTCTGACTACTGTTCCTGAGATTAAACTTGAGAAACAAGTATTCCATGTACCAAATAATAAATATGGTTATGATGATGCCAAGGCAATTTGCAATGCATATGGTGGAAGATTAGCAACAATTAAAGAAGTACAAAAAGCGCATGAAAATGGTGCAGATTGGTGCAGTTTTGGATGGTCTGATGGGCAGATGGCATTATATCCAACCCAATATGACAAATGGGCTTACCTTCAAAATATTGAGGGGCATGAGAATGATTGCGGACGTCCAGGAGTAAATGGTGGTTTCATTGATAATCCGAATGTGAAGTTTGGCGTAAATTGTTATGGTTTCAAGCCTAAAATGACACAAGAAGAAGCGGAGGCAATGCGTCTTGCACCCCTGTATCCAAGAACTAGACGTGAGATCGCGTTTGACAAGCGAGTTGATTACTGGCGTGATAAACTACCCGACATTACTGTTGCCCCATTCAATCATAATAATTGGAGCATTATATAAGTACTATAGTCTTGCTTATTGTAAGAATATAGTAGGTGCAATTATGAGCTTATCGTGGTGGATTTCGTCGTGATGGACCTATGTAACCGAGTGTACCTTTGGCTGCAGTTGGTAGTTGTTCGCGTCTTTCGCGTGGATTTATACCTAATCTAGAAGTAATACTTCTTCTTGGTTGAGGTTGTGTTTCAGGTTCAGACTCAGATTCTGAATCAGTTTCTTGAATAATCTCTTCTGGAAGTGGAAGATTTTCACCAGCATCATCATTACTCTTTGAACGCTTTTTAGTTTGCTTTTTCTTCTTTTTATTGTTTTTCTTACCGCGCTTTTTAGTTTGCTTTTTCTTCTTTGGTTTCTTTCGTTTCTGTTTCTTTTCCTTCTTAGGATTAGGCGAAGCAAGTACTAATAAGTCATCAAACATTTCGTCACTGATAATAGACGCTTTAAATGGGGCATCAGCTTTTGACTTTGATTGTTGTTTATTTGTATATAAAAGTCCAACAGGTATAGCTAGCGATTCAATAGACTCGCATTTCTTCTTGTCCTCCTTTTTTCTAGAAAGCACGCTTTTCAATTTAAATCCACCACCACATAGCTGACCATTTCTATTATTGTAAACTACTAGCTCATCTGGAGTAAATACATCTGTTAATACGCCTGTGTCCAGTGACATGTATATATATGCTTCTGCTTTTTATTTCTTGTTAGAAGCGTATGATCTTTTAATATCAGTAACAACTTTAGTTTCACGCTTATCTCTGATATATTTCATAATTTTCTTTACACTAGCTTCATTTTGAATACAATCCATAAGACATTCTTCTACATGTTTGAAGGTGAGCGCAGATGTTTGCTTTGTTTCAGTGAATCTAAGTTTACCATCTGAAATCTTTACAGTTGCATTATTCAAACTGTT
>Ga0181412_1001062_pt1 | contig 10953 bp, 4 predicted proteins | sample 35SPOviralmetaG_FD_130113 | JGI IMG/M metagenome (GOLD analysis project Ga0181412, IMG submission 130113) | Marine viral communities from the oligotrophic San Pedro Time Series (SPOT) site, San Pedro Channel, CA, USA - 35 SPOT_SRF_2012-08-15 | ecosystem: Environmental > Aquatic > Marine > Strait... | reverse complement strand
TTTTTCTTCATTTGACGTATTAGTATTTCATCATGTGTAATATCAACATTTACATGATCTGCTAACTTTTCTATTGTATGAAAACTCAAGAAAGGGTGTACCATACTTGCTATATCAGAAACCCATTCCATTGAAAATGTTTTATCATCTATTATATCTAATACTTTTACAACATATGGTGTTGTTTCTTGGAATTCCATATAACGTTTTAAATTTTCTATTTTTAAATTTTCACATTCTTTTATTACACACTTGTTTACTGTGTCAAAGAAAATTTTAGTATCTGGTGAATTATGTATTTGTCTTAAGGTCATTGTTATCTATCATTAATTGTATATGTTTTTTAGATTCTTCTATAACTGCAAATATTGGAACATTCTCGTAGAATCTAGTAATAGGTTTCTGACCAGGAACATATAGATATCCTACTGGATAATTTACAGGTTTAAAAGGCATATCGTTGCCATCTGATACTATGTAAACTTTATAATGTTCGTTTTCTAGTTGTGGTAAGTCTTTTACAAATCCGTTGCAATCAGGACAACAATCGTCAATAAAAACAATTAATGATACTGAATTTGTGTTATTGTAATTAGATGCGATTTCAAACGCACTTTTCCATGATATGTTTTCCATTACTCTGGTCTTTCTGGCCAGACTACATCCTCTAAAGACGAATAGGTATTCGTAATATCTCTCAACGTCTGCCTATATGTTTTCCATTCATCTGACATAGTAACATCTGAGTTACCCATCCAGTCAGTTTCTGCTAATAATTTATTTCTTACTTCTCTCAATGATACTAATTTATCTGCTGTTTCTAATTGTGCCCAAGTTACACCAAAATCATTAGTATCTGATGAAGTTGAAGTTGGTGCTCCATTTTCATCTAGTAAGTTAATTGTAAATGCCGTATTAAATTCTTCTTCGGTCTTAGGTTCAAATGCTAGAGCATAGTTGCTTATGTTTAAACTTTTTAATGCTTTATAAATATTTCTCATAATAAATCCTTAATACCAAATTACCACAGCACCGTTGTAGCCATTGACTTCTGCACCGCTGGCTCCATACCCGATACTACTACCTGGATATTTTGCATGACCTGTGCCTGCTGGTGTTCTACTGTTTCCGTTTGATGATGTTGATGCACTACTTACTGGAGCATTTGAGTGACCGCCAATGTAGCCTGAGCCACCACCGCCTTGTCCACCGTTTGGAGAACCACCGCCTCCACCGCCGCCGTAGTAGCCTCCGCCACCTCCGCCAGCATTGCAACCATTACCGCCTGCTCCTGCAGACCATATGCCACCCCAATACATACTAGGCCATGAACCGCCACCATCACGTTCTGATCCGCCACAACCGTTAGCACCTCTTAATCCTTGAGCAGTACAGTTTGAAGTACACGTTCCGCCTGACGAAGCAGTTGAACCACCTGCACTTTGTGAACCACCGCCGCCACCTTGGCCGCCTGTTCCTGTAACACCTGACGAACCACCACCTGAACCAGGATAGCCGCCGTTGTTACCACCGCCACCGCCACCGCCAGCAATCAGTACGGATCTGCCATGTGTTGCCGATCTGTCTGAATCAAATGATGTAAAGATACCACTTAATCCTCCACCGCAACCATTACCGTTACCGTCATTAAAATAATCATTTTCACCTTCGCCATATTGACCCGCAATTACATGAAGGTATGATACACTGCTAACATTAACGGTTCCATATGTGTGACCGCCTGCGCCTCCGCCTTGTCCGCTTGGATTACCGCCGCCTCCGCCTGCTCCCCACATAGCAACATTAATGCTTGTAAGTCCTGAAGGTTTAGTCCAAGTTTGTATTGTTCTTGTATAGTTGTAAGTTAATACAACCGGTGCTTTTACTGTTATACTAAAAGATCTTGCACCAGATGTACCACCATCTGCATCTGTTGCTGTAATACTAAATGTTGATGTTGTGTCTGAACCTACTGCACTTGGTGTACCGGTAATAGCACCTGTAGAAGTGTTTAGGCTTAATCCTGATGGTAAAGTACCTGAGGATAACCCATATGTTAAAGTACCGCTATCTTCATCTGTTGCCGTAACTGTAACACCACTAAAACTACTTCTTGTTGAATCAAATATTGTTGCGAGACTACCTGATGATGTAGACCATGAAGGATTTTTATTACCAACAGTTGCCCATGCATTGTTTCTATAAACTTGTAATTTAGTATCAGTAGTATTCATTATCATAAATCCATCTTGTGGACTTGAAATGTTATCTCTTTGTGATTCTGTTACTTGAGGAATAGGAAAGGCTCTGTTTGCAAATCCTATTGTACCTAAATTTGATAAATTATTTGATTGTGCGTCTAAGTTTCCGCCTAATTGAGGCGTAGTATCTTCTACAACATTACTTATTCCGCCACCTGCTGTGATAGTACCGGCCGTATCATTGTATGATAAATTTGTAGATACCATATCACCAACAAGATCTTCTATAACTTCTTGTGCGGCTGATCCAATAACTAAAGGACCATCTAATCTAACACTACCTCTAAAGTCAATAATACTTCCTGTATCAAATCTCGTATCATCTGAAAAACGCACTTCGTTTTTAAAACGTGTTTTCTTAGGTAAGATTTGACCAAATGCATCATCATCGCTATCTTTAGCGGCGCCATCTGTAGTTGTTATTTTTGTTGCTAGGATAGATACGTTTCTTTCAATATCTTCAATACGTCTAATATCTGATTTACTTCCGCCAAAAACAATATCATCATCTCCTAGATTGCCATCATCTTCGACTAATTCTACATCTCCGTCTTTCTTATATCTCCAACGTAGTGCTTTATAATCTTTTTCGTCAGACTCACCTATTCTTAATTCTGTTGCTTTTAAAGTTTTTAAATCTTCAAAGTCTCTTAACTGTCCGTTAATTCTAATTTTTCTTTTTCTATTCCTTGCCATCATCTACTCCTAACTAGTAAAACCTGTAACTTCTAATTCATCATCTTCTGCTAAAACACCAGATGAAATAGTAACAGTTGTACCTGAAACAGAAAACTCTGTCGGTCTTAATAACATTCTATTTAAATAAACGTTATAGTGTACTGCATTGGTTAATTCTGAAAATGTATATGCTACTGTTGAACTTGAATTAGTAGTTTCTTGAGCACTTGTAACACTTTGTACTGAACTATGGAATCTTGAGAAACTAGTTGTTAATGCAATAGTTCCTGCTCCTCCAGGTAGTGTATGATTATTTAATGTTCCTGATAATGTAGTATCTCCTGCAACCGTTAGTCCTGTGCCATTTAATAATTGAAAACTATCAGAACGTAATCTTGCAGTTACAGTATTTGAACCTGCTTTTCTAGTAGCAAATTCAATTAAACCATCTTCAGTTGAATCAGTTGCATCTAGGATCTTAGAAGTAATCTTTGCATACACAACTTCTTGATCAGCGTCATTTTCGCCTTTAAATTTAATTTGTCCTAAATAATCTGCATCTCCTGGACTTGAATTATTTCTTTTAAAAGTTAATACAGGAGCCGCAGTACTTGAATTTGCAGTAGTTGTAAGTAATAAACTATCGTCTGTAGTAGTGTTTGTTATTTCTAGTTTACCTACATTTGTAATTTCGTTTGATTGTGCATCTAAATTTCCACCTAATTGAGGTGTAGTATCTGTAACAACATCTATATTACCAGTACTTGTTTGATCTGCCACCCAAGCATAATCTGAACCGTTCCAACTTAATATTTGACCACTTGATGCACCACTTACGTTTAAGTGTGTATCAACTTCGCCAGTAATATCAGGTGGAGTAAAAGTTAATATTCCAGTTAATTCATTATGTGTAAGTGAACCTGAACCTGATGCACTATTTTGTGCTAATGAAAGTGTAATATTTTGTTGTATGTCTAAATCTTCAAATATAGATGTAACGCCATCTATAGATCCTAAGTCAACACTACCATCTGCAGATGCTGTTATGTCGCCCCATGCTTCGTCTAATGCTGGTAATGAACCTGCACTACCCCATGTAGCAGTTGTACCGTCTGTAGTTAAAAACTTACCTGCATGACTTGTTTGACTTGGTAATGTATCTATTGTAACACTGTTACCACCTGAAATACTTAATGTACTACCGCTAAATGTAAGTGTTTGTGCAGATGGTAAATCGCTAGTTAATGCTAGTGTGCCTGTACCACCTGGAATAGTATGTGTGTTTAAACTTGTACCAGTAATACCACCAAAAGTAACATTACCAGCAGTTCCACTAAACACTTCTGAAGAGTTTGTAGCATCTGTAAGGAATGTAAATGTTGATGTGCTATTATCATAACCAAAGAACCCAAGTTTTGCACTGCTATCATAGTAACGGAATTCAATACCTCTATCTTTGCTATCGTCACTGCCTGGTGCAGTATCGCCGCCTAGTGTAAAGATTGGATCATCAACTGTTACAGTTGTACTGTTTACAGTTGTGGTTGTACCGTTAATTATTAAATCACCTGTAAGTGTAAGGTTACCGCCTACATTTAAGTTTTCAGAAATACCTGCACCACCGTCAACTATTAATGCACCTGTACCAGTACTAGTTGATGATGTAGTATTGTTTAAATTAAATACACCTGCAACATCTAATGTGCCGCCTATGCTTGTATTACCTGTAGCACCAAGTACTTGGAAAACATTTGTTGAACTACTGTTATTAATATTAAATGTTAAGTCATTATCAAATGTAACATTATTACTAATTGTAGTAGCCATATCAATGTTGACTGCTACGTTGGCAATGTCAATATCAAACAATGTAGTGTTTGAGCTATTTTTAATTTGTGTTCTATTATCGTTGAATACAACGTCACCTTCAATAGTAGTTGCACCAGTACTCATATCAATGTTGAATACACTGTTGTTAGAACTGTTGTTAATATTAAATGTGTTTGAACTATTGTCTGTAAATGTTACACTATTATTAACTGTCATTGCTGTAGTTAATGCTGTAACATTATTTGTAACGTCTACATCAAAAACATTTGTATTTGAAACGTTTTTAATTGCAAAGGCATTGTTGTTAATTGTTAAACTGTTGTTGAATGTTGATGAATTGTTTACAGTTAAGTCTAAGTCAACATTTAAATTTGTATTTGAAACATCAATATCAAACAATGTTGTATTACCAGCAACGTTTTTAACTGAAAAGTCATTTTTGATTATTGCTGTATTGTTTACTGTTAAATCTAAATCAATATCAAAACTTGTGTTTGATACATCAACGTTGAATACATTATTGTTAGATGTATTTTTAATTGTTAAATCATTTTTAATAGTTGTAGCATTGTTGACAGTTAAGTCTAAGTCAACTTCAAAAGTATTTGCTGTAACATCTATATCAAAAACATTTACACTTGAACTGTTTTGTATTTTAAAATCATTTTTTACAGTTGTATCACCTGCAATTAATGTAGTGTTGTTTGCTACATCAATATCAAAAATACTTACATTTGATGCATTTTTAATTAAAAAGTTATTGTCGCCTGCTATAGTAACTGCATTGTTTACATTTAAAGCAGTTGCAATGGTTGTAGCATTGTTTGAAACATCAATATCAAATACATTGTTGTTTGAACTGTTTTGAATATTAAATACATTATCTCCAGAAAACGTAACATTGTTATTTGTGTTTAATGTATTATTAATAATTGTTGGACCAGATATAGTTGTAGCACCTGTTGAACCTGCAACGGTAAACACATTAGAACTACTTCCATTTACGATATTAAATGTTGGTGCGTTAGTAAAGTTTACATCAACATTAAATGCCGCACTAGATGCACCAAAACTTAAATGTCCTGTTGGTGCTGTTAATAATTGATAATATGTAGAACCATCGTTTGTAAATTCCCATTTATCACTGGTTTCATTAAAACGTAATTCAACATCATCTGCTGAACCTCTGTTTATTACTATTCCTGCATCTTGTGTAGGTGATGCTGTCCAGTCTTTGTTAAGTGTAATTTTATTATCATTTACATCAAGTACTGTTGAATTAATACTTGTAGTTGTACCACTTACAGTTAAATCTCCTGTAATTGCAAGATTACTAGCACTTAAAGTTTCTACGGTTTCGCCCACTTGTTTCCAGGCGCCACCTGCTCTTATTTTTAATTGGTAATTAGAAGGATCGATCCATAAATCAGCATTTGCTACCGTATATGAACCTGAAGGATCCGAAGACTCGGTAAAAATCTTTGGTCCGCTTTTTCCTATCGCAAAATTAGGGTGCGAAGTGCCCTTTATATTATAAGTTACTGCCATCTTTGCCTCACGTCATTTTTTGGTGTCTGCCGTTTAGAGCAGTCGTGATACAATTTCTGTATAGTTATATTTATCAAATAAGATTAGAATGGCTTAGAAAGAAGGAAAGGCCCAGTTTCCTGAGCCTTCCCAAAAACTGCTAGATTGTTAACAGTTCGTTCTGTGTTGAGTTATTACACTGCAACAACGTGAGCCGCTACAGTTGCCGCACCTGCACTATAAGTAATTGTGTTATTACTTGCATCTTTAACAGTTACAGAAACGGTTGCACCGCCTGCTGTTGCTGTTGTATATGGAAGATCAATTACATATGTACCAGTTGCTGAAGCATCTGTGTCTGCCGCAACGGTAAAGTCATTCGACCCATCACCAATAATGAAGTGATCAGCACTTGCATCGAAAGCAGTTGTAACGTTAATTACTACTTTTTCGATATAGTACGCTTTACCTGAAACGTTTGCTACTGTACCTAGGTTTGCAGTCGCCGCACCTAATGATGCTCTAAATACTTGTAGAGCCGCACCTGATGCTGTTTGACCGTCAACATACTCTTTCGTTACTAGTGAGTTTGTACCAAACTCTGAACGATCTTTGTATGATGCAGGAACGTTAATTACACCATCACCTTTTGGAGTGATTAGTAAGTTTACGTCTGTATCTGAACCTAGAGTATTAAGTGCTACACCGTCTCCAGTTGCTGAGTTTTTCAGTTCTGCATAGTTTGCCGCAGATGAAACACCGTCGATAACAAGTACGTCAGCAAGATTAGAGTCTTGCATAACAACTTTACCTTCAGTTGATCCACCAGTACCACCAGCGATAACAACGTTACCACTTGCGTTTGTTGATGCACCAAATCCACCTCTTAGAACCAAGTTACCCGCGTCACCTGAAACAGCGAGACCACCTCTAACGTTTAGGTCTTCATCATCGTCACCGCCTACATAACCTGCGCCTGATCCGTCAATAATAACGTTACCAGAAGCCTGTGCTTTTAGACGTAAGTCGATGTTACCACTTCCGTTCGCAGAAGCCGCTGTCATAATCACTTCATCAGCCGCGTTAGTTACAACAAGTTTATTTGTTGAAGTTGTTGCGCCTGAAGTATCAAGGATTAAGTCACCGTTTGAGTTATATAACTGCTCGTTATATGCCCATTCAGTGCCGTTAGCACCTGAGTTAACTCTCAAGATTTGAGCCGCTGAGCCTACTGAAGACTGACCTGTACCACCTTGTGCTAATGGTAAAGCACCAGTTGTATCATTTGCCATATCTACTTTAGCGTATGCCAACGTACCCGAACCGTTAACCTTAAGAACGGTAGAGTTTGAACCTTTGGCTATTTCTGTTACAGTACCTGAGCCAGATGTCTTAATTAAAGAATCTGCCGCAAATCCTGACATATCAGTACCAGTACCACCATGTGCCATACCTAAATCATTTGTTAATGTTAGAGTATCAGCCTCCATAGTAGCAACTTGCATATCAGCAGTTGATGCACCAAGTAATGCTCTCCACTTATCTGTAGAATCATCATATACGAATTTAGCCGCATCTGATGAACCACGATCAATTTCGATACCTGCTGTACCTGCTGTAATTGCTGTACCTGTTTCGCCATCGTTCAAGACAATCACGTTATCTTTGATTGCCGTATTAGTTGTTTGGATACTAGTTAATGTACCGTTAACTGTTAAGTTACCAGTAATTGTAGCATTTCCACCAACTGTCATGTCACGTGTAGCCGCAATGTCTCTTGCACCTGCGATATCACCACTTGAGATAGTCATTGTACCATCTGTTAGTGAACCACCGGTTACTGCGCCTGACGCCGTAACTGTTGTTGCTCCTGATAAAGCACCACTCGAAAGAGTAGCCGCACCGTCAGTAAGCGAACCACCTGTTACTGCACCTGTGATAGTAGCAGTTGCACCGCCAACATCACCTGTTACAGTTAGGTCGTTACCAATTGTTACATCATTTGGTAAACCAATTGTTAAAGTATCTGTAGCAGAAACTGCAACATCTACTTCATTTGAAGTACCAGCGATTGTAAATGTGTCACCCATTGTTATAGGTTGGTTTGTAACACCATCTGTGATTGTCAATGCCGTTGTAGCCGCAATAGTTGTGTCTACATACGTTTTGTTTGCCGCGTCACCACCGTTTGATGGAGCCGCTACTTGAGCAATTACAGCGTTATTAACGTCAACTTTACCTGTTCCGTTTGGATTTAGGGAAATGTCGCCGTTTGCGTTTGACGAACTGATAGCATTGCCATCAATGTCAATATTGTCAACTGATAGTTTACCAGTAACACCTAATGTATCTGTTGAATCATTAAATGTAAATACTGATTTATCACTTAACGCACCACCTGTACCAGCATATAGAATTCTACCTGCTGTAAGTGTTGAGTCAGTAATGCCAGCCGCTGACATTGTTGATGCACCAGTGATAGCACCAGAAGCACCAAGTGTAGTAAATGCACCAGTTGACGCAGAGTTTGCACCAATTGCCGCACCGTCGATAGCACCACCATTCACATCGATTGCTGAGAATGTTGATGTACCTGTTGATGTAATGTTACCAGTTACATCACCTGTTACGTCACCAGTAATATCACCAGTAAATGTTGCGTCTGTACCATCAGTACCGTTGTCTAGGACTACTGTACCGTCAGTTGCTTTAACATCACCAATTAAGTTACCAGTTACGTTGTTTAGAGACAATCCACCAAACGCCATGTTTGCTAGAGTGAATGTTGTTCCGTTTGGAGAAGTAGCCGCGATCCAACGATCGTTTGCTTCGTCCCATACAAAGAACGCATCATCACCAGCAGAACCACGCTCGGCTTTAATACCTAGGTGTGTCTCAGACCCTGCTGTGTTGTTACGACCCAATTCAATGATTGCATCTTCAACAGATAGTGTTGTAACATCTGCAGTAACAGTATCACCAGAAATCGTAATGTTTCCTGATAGTACCATGTTGTCTGCTGTAATGTCACCAGTAACTGCTAAATCGCCGGCTAATGATACAGATGTATCACTAACTGTTACTTGAGTTGATGTCGCATTATCGTCGATACCTTGTGAAGTAAATGTACCAGTTGCCGCTAGGTTTGTAAATGTACCTGCCGCCGCTGACGCACCACCAATTGTAGTACCGTCGATGTTACCACCGTTAATGTCCGCTGTAGTAATTGTACCGTTAGTGATTGCTACTGTTCCAATAGTACCACCTTCGATCTTATCACCTGAGATAGCGTCATTATCTAGTGTTAGTGTTGCCCCAGTAAAGTCTACTGCACCAGATGCTGTTATGCCGTTGTCTTTTAAAACAACGCCGTCAACAGTTACACCAGCCGCACCAGTTTTCTCTGAGATTACATCTACGCCAAATGCTTGACCACTTGTAATAGATATACCTTCTGCAAATACAACAGGATCACTAAATGTAATATCGTTGCCATCTGCAAATGCTTCAAATGTTTCAGCAATAACTTTCGTGTTTGCACGAACGTTAGTACCTGTTATTGAAGCGGCAGTTGTACCACCAATAACTGCGTTATCGATTGCACCACCGTTAATATCAACAGTCGCTAGTGTTGCTAGGCCTGTTGTTTCTGCTGTTGTAAAAGTACCAGCCGCTGGAGTAGTTGCACCAATAATAACGCCGTCCATATTACCTGAACTTGCATCAATATCAACTGCACCGTCAACGTCTAATGTTTTACCAGCACCAATAGTAACGTCCATACCAGCAATCGAACCACCTGTTAGGGTAGCATCGTTTGTAGCAATAGTTGGGTTACCATTGATAGTACCACCTGAAATAGATGGTGCTGTTAGTGTTTTGTTAGTTAGTGTCTGTGTATCAGATGAACCAACAAAGTCACCCGTTGGAGCCGCTTTAGCACTTGTTACAGCACTTGCTCCTGCGCCAATTAAGACGCCACCCGATGTATGCGTTGCCGCACCTGTACCACCATTACCTACAGGTAGTGTACCTGTAACTTTTGATGTAAGGTCAATCGAACCTGCTAACATCGCGTTTGTGATACCACTTGCTTTAACTTGTAAAGTATCTGATGCAACTTCAATTGATGAATCATCTACTTGTACGTCAAGTGTGTTACCACTTTTAGTCATACCAGCACCTGCAGTTATCTGACCTGCGCCTGAGAACTGTGAAAAGGTGATAGCAGTTGTACCGACAGTGATTGCACCGTCGTTTGTTACAACATAACCATTATCTGCGTTTGCTGTACCTTCTTCAACGAAAGTAAAACCGCCGCCTGAAACAGCATCTGAATCATCAAAGTCGCCTGCTCTTGCAGGTGCACCAGATGCCGCTACGACATAAATGCCGTTCTCGGAACCTGTTGTCTGATCTTTAAGTAAGATTCTGTCTCCGGTTGCTAGTGTTACGCCGTCTAAGGTATCACCATTTGCTACATCTGTTGATAAGTTAATGTTACCTGTTGAAGCCGCTCTTACAGAAGCCTTAATATCAAGACCTTGTGTAACGCCATCTAAGTAACCTTTACTTACTGCATCAGTTGCACCAGTTGGATCAGCAACTTGGATTTTAGCCAATGTTGAACCGTCTGACTCTGTGAACTTGAAAAGAG
>Ga0181412_1001060_pt1 | contig 10964 bp, 25 predicted proteins | sample 35SPOviralmetaG_FD_130113 | JGI IMG/M metagenome (GOLD analysis project Ga0181412, IMG submission 130113) | Marine viral communities from the oligotrophic San Pedro Time Series (SPOT) site, San Pedro Channel, CA, USA - 35 SPOT_SRF_2012-08-15 | ecosystem: Environmental > Aquatic > Marine > Strait... | reverse complement strand
ATGGAAGTTCTTGTCGAAGCATATCCAACATTACAGATTTGTTAGAATTGTATTTTACGATTGGCTGATTTTTTTCATTAAAAATGGTTGCACCATGTTCATCAGTTTCGTAAATTGTTTTATTAGTAGGAACATATGTACAATCATTTGTACGAAATGCAATACAAGCCAGCATCATAGCATTTTTTGTATCTACAACTTGAGCCATACGTTTCATTATGCGGCTACCTTCCCAGTAATCATTGAATTTTGAATTTTTGTTATAGTGCGACCAAACGGTGTAGCACCGGCATTTACAACTTCTACAGTCTTACGGTTCATCTTTTTAATGACACCTGTTTTGACAAGTCCACCATATTCCCAAGTAATAGTATCACCAATTTTAAGACCACGTGATGCATTACGACCAATGAATGTCATTTGTTGTTTCCATACATCTGCCAACACATTCAAATCTGATTGTGTTTTAATTGCACGAATTGCATCTACTGCTTCTTGAAGTTCTGGTGTAAAATTTCCACGGTTTGCCATCTTTGCTCTCCTAGTTTTCATATATTCATATTAAGACAATTTACGTTAGTTGTCAACCACATTATATCAAATAATGTGGTCCTGTCCATGCAATAGAGTAACCACCGTCAAGTACGTTACCTCTTGCTTTGTTCATTGCAGGTTGGTTCCTGCCAGCCGCTTTTAAAATATCACCTTTTTTAAACTTTGGGTGATCATCTGTGCTAACAACAAAACCCCATACACTATTATCACTAATGATTTTAATGTACTTCTGACCGTATTTTACTGAAATTTTATCTTCGAAATTTGCTACTTTATCTGCAAAGTAACCTGACAATTCTTTTTTGCCATCTTGTGTTGCCCACTTTACAAAGTCGGCTTTGATATCTTGGATTAACTGTTCAATTTGTTTTTCCATAGTGTTGACCTTTCTGTTCTCTTGTTTCTAACTATACTTATATAGTAAGACATCTTACTTGGTTTGTCAACCAAAAAAAGCACTTTTTTTTACTTTTTTTAGAAAAATTTAATCTACTTCAGGAAATAAAGATTTAATGTACTTCTGAGCCGTCTGGATATATTCTGCATCAAATTTAGATTGTACATTTTTAGATGGTTGATCTACGCCCCACAGCCTAATACTAGTTTTTGCTAATGCAAAAATTTCTCTCTTGTTCAATGCAGATAACATTTTCAATGGATCTTGTCCATTGTTCATATCTGGATGAGCAAGGGTATAGTGTGTCATACTTTCAATATCAACCGGAACTTCTACTTTTGCAAGTATCTTTCTTTTTCCGTCTTCACAAAGTTTACTTCTCATAATTTATCGCTTCAAAACTATTAATATTAAGTACTACTATACTATAGTAAGACGTAATGGTCAACCGAAAAATCTCGCTATTTTTCAGATTCTTTTACTAAATTAGTAAAAGTATTGAATTGTTGTGGGTATTTCTCACGAATATGCCCAATAACTTGCTCAAAACTCAGATGATCCATACGATTCTTTATAAACGCCTTTTCTGTATAATCAATTACCATGGCAGAGGTATCCATATGACGTTTTTTAATACGACTTACAAATTCCACTTCCTCAACGGTCTCCCATAGGGCATTTTTACCCCAATTTTTAGTTTCCGTTCTCTGACCAGGTGCTGGTCTTTGAGAATGAGTAACTACAATGTAGTGTCCTGCCTTCACTTTAATTCAAACTTTCCATTAATTGAAGGACCTGAAGATTCAATAATAACTTTACCAGTTTCTGGATCTTTGGTACATTTTACTTTATGTCCAACAATATATTTGCCTAAAGCACCTAACATCCACATAGTTGGATTACCAACGTCTTCTGATTTTAAATCTTTAATAAAATTATTAAATTCTGTTAACTGTGCATCATTAACTACTTGTGCTTTTGCCGCTTCTTTTTCAAATGCAACTTCATCTGGATACTTAACTTCAATTGGTGCTTTTTCATCTGCAACTTTTGAGTTATTATCTGGAATATCATGCTTGTCAAAAAATTCAGCAATCATTCCTGCTTTAGTTTTACGTCTATCTAATTCAATGCCCTGTGTACGAGCATATTCTTCTATTTTTACCTTTGATAACTTTTTAAGTTCTGCTTCTGTCATAATAACCTCTTTTAATTATTTACCTTAGTAATGCAACCAATTCCATATACCACGCATTGCTAGTAACATATACATAAGTTCCATTAATGCTCTTGGTGTATCTTTATCTTTGATTCCCATATAAATCCAAATACTACATGAAAATATTGCAATCGCCCAACCCATCCATTGTCTATCAGGATCTCCACTACTAAGAATAAATGCACCAACCATTGCAAGTATAAAACCTAGCCAACGCCAGCCATCTATTTTTTGGTAGTATCGTATTTTCATTTAGCAAGTAACTGTAAGTTAATCATTGTTGCAGATAAATTAATTTCAGGATCAGCACAGGTTGTATGTTTCACTAACCCATCTCTAATTACTAAGATTGCTTCTTCTTGTTTATCTTCATTATCACTAATTAGTTCTAAGTTAGTGTATAAAAATTTAAATACATCTTCATACTCTTCAGGTCTTGCCTGACCACAAACTAATTTTCTTGCTTCTCTGATCTTGTTTGCTTTAAACAATTCAACCATTTCAAGTCTCCAATCCGGGCCACTTGTTTCTGATTTGTGAGGAGCAACTAGTTTACCACTTTGACTGTTTTGCTGACAAAGATTAATTGTTTTTCTCATATCTGGATAACTTGCTTTTACATAGGTATCCAAAGTATCAATATCTAAGTCTACTTTTTCATCCATTAAGATGGTTGCAATCCTAGCGGCAAATTCTGTTTTATCAAGATGTTCAATATGAAAGCCTTGACATCTACTGTGTATAGCAGGAATAATTCTTTGAGGATAGTTACAAGTTAAAATAAATCTAACTGTACTAACATACTGTTCCATCATACCACGTAAGATTGCCTGAGCATTTGGCGTCATATAATCTGCCTCATCTAGCAATACATACTTAAATGGTCCAAACGGAATAGTTGCTGAAAAGTTTGTAATTTTATCTCTAACAGTATCTACACTGTTTTCTCTACTAGCATTGATTTCTAGTACATCACCCCAGTCAACATCTAACTCATTTAACAATACTTTTGCTAAAGTAGTTTTACCTGTACCTGGAGCACCACTAAAGATCAAATGCGGAATAGCCTCGCTTTTAAGCCAAGCATTGACCTGTTCTTTCTGATTATCATCTCTAAAGACATAATCAGCAATAACTTTAGGTCTGTATTTTTCTGTCCATAAATCTTTCATAAGTTACCCGCTTTACGATTAATAACTTTTATATTATACTGAATACTAGGATTTGTCAAGTTTATTATTACGTTTAAGTACGCCAAGTTCTCTATTATATTCGTGCATTGCTTTATTATACTGCTTTTTTAGAGTTGGATACAACGTATAAAAACGATCAAGTTCTTCTTTGGTAAATTCTTTATGTTGGAAAATTCCGGAACCTGAAAAGACAATTTTTAGTTCATCTTTCTTATGAATGATTTTGTCAAATGTAAATTTCATTATTTTTTATTCTCAAGACCAATGGCAAAAAGAATTAAAAATATATAAATTACTGGAAAGTACCAGCCAGTTACATAACCCATAAGATGTAGAACCATAAGCACAATACCTGTTATGCCTGCCGTACCCATTCCTTGTTGATTTTTTGTTTCGGGAAATTTCATTTTTTTAACTTCATGATAACCATTGCTTCTTGGTATTTATCTTTTCTAACAGAAAAGTCTACTGTAGTCTCAAGATCTTCATCATAACCTTGATCACTCCATTCAAAGTCTTTACCATATTCAAAACCATGTCTACCCAAGTTTGCAGAAATTTTAGCAACGGCTTCAACTAAATCATAACCTGCATTTAAAGCACCACCTTCCATACTATTACCTTGTGCATCTGTTTGGTAAGGTAACCTTTGTGAAAAGTCTGACTTTTTAAATTTAATTGATCGTTTCATGTAATTCCTCTGGTTTAGTCTCTGACATCATCAGGATTGATTTATCTTCAACTGCCCACATTCTAATATCATCAACATCAAATCCGTTAGTCCATCTAAGATATGTAACACATATCCAGTCGCCTTCTTTGATATCATCTTTAACAATAGAACGTTGACCAATGCTATGAACCTTTGCCCATCGTGGACGTTGTTCATCTTTTAGATCATCAATATCGGGTAATAGGATACCGCCTTTTGTTTTCTTACGACCTTGCTCTAAATCCGTAACCAAAACAAAATTTCCGTGTGCTTTAATACTCATTTCTCACCTATTCTAATTAGAATGTTTTTTAATTAAGTCACAAGTTGCTTTGTCTGCTTTAAGTTCTTCGCCTTTTTTATGCATCCAAACATATGAGTATACAATAGTGTTGTTGTCTGTTTCAACACACTTCTTGCCAAACTGCATATTAGGTGGAGCAATATGCCCACTGCAACCTGTTAATAAAACAATAGCAAATACTGCCGCTAATGCTGATTTCATTTTTAGTTCCTTTATTTCGTCTTTAAACTACTCTTAGGTACAAAATCTCCTGTATCAGGATCTTCTACCCATTCTTCTTTTTGATCTGCGATCTCTAGTTCAACTTCTTGTTCCTGCCACTCGTCCTTAGGTACTTCTTTTGTTTCTACCTTTGGTGCTGGTGCAGGTTTTGACTCAGCCTTCTTTTTTGGTGCAGGTTTAGGTTCTGCTTTCTTTGGCTGTGGTTGAACATTATCTGCCTTAGGTGTAGCACCAGGCTCAGGTGTGAAACCTATATCCTTGATACTTTGACTAGTTTGAACTGTAGGGTTAACATGAGATTCACCTGCAATTTGTTGTGCAGTTTTTACTACGTTACCTTTTTCGTCCAACTGATCGCCTTTGGCATTGGTCATCATGTTACCTACTGCTCTAGTACTTTCGTTCTGGGCAATAATGGCTTCCATGTCTATGATCTGACCACCTTGTGTTTTTCTAGCAACCATGTTCTACTCCTTTAAAAATTCACTGAAATCTAAATTGTATTTAATACTATTTACTTTGTGAATACCTATTAAATATAAGATGTAACTACTAACTGATGAACCTCTACCTACGCCTAGTACAATATTATTATCTCTACACGTTGTAACAAAGTACATTAAGAACTTCAAAAGATTCAACAAATTTCTATTCCTAAAAACATTAAACTCATAATCAATTCTAGTCTTAGTGTTACTATCACCGTTTTCTTCAAGTCCATATATAACTTGCAGTAACTCTTCGTCTCCTATATTTTTAAATGTTTCTGGCATATACCAGTTACTTTGATTAAGTTTATCAAAATCTTCCATATTTAAAGAAGATTCTGTATTAACTGCTAATCCATAAACATTCATTAACTGTGTATATTTATCAGACAACTCATGGTGTAAATCTGAATCACACACAATATTCTTTGGAAGAATGTCATTATACAAACATTCTAACAAATCATCACTGTTAATAACTATTTCTTTGTTTTCTGTTTTAATCATTTTTTAATAAATTTTTTGGTTTATCTATTGGCATACCGGCTCTATCAAACCACCTATCATCATCAGTAACAAAGCAATGACTTCTAAATCTACTACCATCTAAGTCTTTGACACTTGTAGCACGTTTATGAATATTGCCTGTATATGTTGTAAAGTCTTTTTGAATAAGTCGTGGTTCACCACCTGTTGCCGGTGCGTGATAAATTCTGTCTATTGCAGTACACCCTGGTCCTACTAAATTGCTTACTATTTCTTCTTTACTCATTTAATAATCTTTGGTTTGAAACCTTTAATGTCAATAACCTGTCCTTGCTTTTCTTTGCTTTGATTAAATATATCATGTAGTGCTTTAAATGTTACACTATTTCTGGGTGGATTGTCAAGTTCTTTTTGATCAATTGGTACTAAATCAAATGTATCTGTATCATCTCTATCCCACCAAGGCTTATCATGAAATCTCATAGGACCTGGTATCCAATCGTCCATTTTAGGAAATTCAATACGGTTTGCATCAGTATAATGGAATCTAATTTTACTATTTGAGCAATGTAAGTTTATACCTAGTAAAAATATGTGTGGTTGTGTAATTGATGTAAATTTTTTAAGAAGTACTTTTGTTACCATATCGTCCATAGGTTGTCCTGGTAACTGAACATAATTTGTTTTAATTTTTTCTACAGTTTTTTGGTTGCACCAAAACTTGTCATCTGCACAAACAAATAAACTTTTGTTAAGCATATGATCAACAAAAAAATCAATTTTGTTAAAACTTAAACTTTGTTCTTTTTCTGATGATTCTGGATTAAGTAAAAAGTCAATACCTAAATCCCAAGTGCAAGTATCAATACCGTGATCAAAGGCTCTAATACCTGTAAACTCTTTTTCGTAAGATAGAAAATTATCTTGATCTTCAAAACTACTCATGTGGAAATATTTTGCCTATATCTAATGGTTTATTTTCTTCTGGATTTTCTTTAATTTTTTCTTGTGCAACTCTAGTAGAATATTCTTCTCTAAGTTGAAATTGTAGATTTGTCATTGAATCTAAAATAGCAGTATTGGCATAACCGCTTTTTTGTGCCTTAACAATTTTTTCAGAAATGTCATAAATTTTTTCTATTAGTTCATCGTTATTAAGACCTTCTATATCTAATAAATGATTATGCATATTAGTCTCCTTCCCCAGGCTCTTTTGAGAATATCTTCATTGATTCCTCTTCAGACAAAGCCTCGTTTTCTTTGTGATCCGGTAATGGGTCTTTTTTACTTGTGATGTTAGGCCAAAGTTCAGCATACATCTTATTAAAGTTAACCCACTTTTCACCTGCCGGATCTGTGTCAGGTAAAATAGCATCTACAGGGCACTCTGGCTCGCAAACACCGCAGTCAATACACTCATCAGGATTAATAACGAGAGTATTCAACCCTTCATAAAAACAGTCCACTGGACAAACTTCAACGCAATCAGTATGTTTACAACCGATGCATTTATCGTTTACAACATATGTCATTCATAAAACCTACGCAAAATTAACAGAAGTACCACAACCGCAACTACTTTGAGCATTTGGATTTTCTACTACTAACATTGCACCAGTAAAGTCTGATTTAAAATCAATAGTACTTCCAATAAGCATCATTTCACTATGGCCGTCTAAAATTAATTTATGTGTTTCGTCAAGATCATATGTTGTGTCATGATCTGTTTTATGTTCACCATATTCTTCTTCGTTGTATGTGTCCCAAGAATATTCAAATCCTGCACACCCACCACCTTTAAGTCCAAAAAGAACAATAGGTTTAGATTGACTATCTAAAACAGAAACTAGATGAGATTTTGCTTTTTCAGTAATTGTTATCATAATAATATTTACCTTAATCTATTTTCTATTTCTGCTTTAAGGCTGTGTGCAAGATCAAAATTGTAATTACTGTTATCTTGATTTAAAACATCCATATTATCAATGGCCCAAATAATATAATCATTTGGTAATAGTTTAATTTCTGTACCTTTGTGTTTTCCGTATGGCCAAGTTTTCCAAGTATGAGGTTTCCAACATAGTGCATTAAGTTGTGTACCTAATTCAAGATCACTGCCAGGATCTACTAATTCATTTTGCCAAGCATCTGTAATAAGTCTTTCAAGTAAAGCACAAGTCATAACAACATCATTACTTGCTCTATGTGCGACAATATCATCATCAACAGGTAATTCAAGTCTATATCTAAGATAGTTTAGACCATACTGCATATCATTAAAGTCAACACCATAAATTGCTTTTGCTAATCTCCAAGTACAAATCCATGAATTTTGTTGAAGCATTTTACCTAGTTTAGGTCCTAGGTTAATATTATCTCGATTTACAACATTTTCAAAAACACGTCTATCATACTCACTGTTGTGAGCAATATAATAAGTCTTCTTGCCTTGGTCTAACATTTCAGCGGCAATATTCCATTTTTGTCCAAACGTAGGTTTGCCTGCTAACATACTTTTACTGATATTATTCTTAGCACTTGCTTCAGGCGGAATAGGGTGGATAGTACCAAACAAACTGCTACTATGCATCCAACTAAATGCACCAGCATTATAAGTTGCTGTCGCTAGTTCACATATTTCTGCTTTTTCTGCATACAGGTTTGTTGTTTCTGTATCTAATACTACAGTTTTCTCTAAGAATGAATCTACTATAGTTTTGTCAAATTGGTTGTTCAACATACATTCTCCTTGGACATATTTACATAATATACTATATATGTATTAATCTGTCAACAACTATTTTCAAATAAATACTTGTATGCTAGATTATCAACGTTTTTCATCATATTGGGAAGATCCTGAATCACCACTACAGGTACAGTGGAGTATGGGTAATGTGTGTAATTGGGATTGCGAATATTGCCCTGATTATAGTAAAGCAGGTGATAATCCTTGGCCTGAAATGACGCATTGTACAAACTTTCTAAATCAGTTATTTGACCATGTAAACAAGATTAACAAGAAAGTACATATTGATCTAATAGGTGGTGAGGTAACACTGTATCCACACTTTAAACAATTAGCAGAGCAGATCAACAGCAACGGTTCTACTTTAAGTATTTTTAGTAATGGTTCTCGAACTATTAGATTTTGGGAAGAAGTTAAAAACTATCTTAATACTATTGTAATAAGTTATCACCCATTAAGCAATAGTAAAGAACATTTAACAAACGTTATTGATGTATTATTAAACAGCGACAGAAATGACGGTGAAGGTACTATACCAACTGTTAACTTTGCTTGTGTTAAAGAATACATAGATGAAATAATTGCTATGAGAAACGAATTATATTATTACTGGGAAGGTAGAGTAAACTTAGAACTTAGACTGTTAAGAGATAAACGTGGTCATAGAAAATTTGGACAATGGCATTATGATTATACTCAAGAAGACATAGATAAAATTATGGCACCACCACCTTGGCATAATCAACCTGTAATAAAACACTTTTCTCCAACTAAACAACCTGGTGAGATAAAGATAGTACATTTAGACGGTACTATAAGTTGGCATAATTTAAACGATATTATCATTGGTAAAATGAATATGTTTAAAGGTATGTATTGTAATATTGGTAGAGAAAGTATTGTAGTTGATTTTAAAGGTAATGTAAGAATGGGTTATTGTCAACATGGGTCTGCAGGACACATATCTGATTCAAATATAAACTTTCCTAGCAATGATTATGTAGTTTGTCAGCAAGAAAACTGCTTTAATCTTAGAGATTTACAAGCCACTAAATTCCTACAGTCTTAATAAATACATATATGGACGAATTAAAAAGCATAAACGATCTTAGTTTAGATATCACTAACTTTATAATGCCTTGGATAGCAATTTTGGTATCCTTAATGGTAGCATTTTGGTTTAAGGATTTTGTTGGACAGTTTATGACAGGTATGAAATTTAAAATGGATCCTGCATTCAATGAAGGAGACAATGTTTTACTAGAAGGCGAAGATGCTATGATAGTTAAAATAGGTGCCCGTCAGACTGTATTTGGTGTTTATAGTAACCGAGGTTACACATGGAGATATATTTCTAATGATAAAATATACTCTTTAAAACTTGAAAAAGTAATAAAGAAAGATCTGCATATAGATACAGAAATGGAAAAAGCACAAAAACTTAAAAGTTTAATTGATAAAGTTCAAGACGAAGAAATTCAAAGAAATTCCGATCTCATTGCTAAAAATAGAGAAGCAATACAAAAACTACACGAAGATCAATAATTAGTGTTTCTTAGTATTGAAACCTGATCTCCATACCTCACGAGCAGGTACCTTAATATACTTTTTGTTAGTTTCGTTCTTATTTGGATTTTCAATAGTTAGCATTACATTCTTACCACGTAAAAAAGCCTGATACTTATTATACTGTTCTTGTATGCTACCTCTGTAATCAAGTCTAATCATTTTACTCCACAAAGGATTTACACTACGTCTTTGGCCTTTGGAAATTTGTTTATCTCTAGATTTTTTCTTACCCATTATATATCTTTCCCTATGCTATTTTGCTTCATGTCAATAATTATTTTATCTATAGTTGACTTATCAATACATACTAAACTAAATTGTTTAGCATTAGGATACATTGCCGTAACATCATTTTGTAAACCTAATCCGTTATCAACAATGTATTCTTTACATTGATCAATTGAATTGAAAGGTATCTGCATAACACTAATAGATTCCATTTGTGTTGGTTGCATAAACATTACAATGGCAACAATGAAGTATGTCATTTACCTTGACCTTTATATGGTTTATAACTACGTTTCTTATGCTTGTTCATTGTCTTAGTTGATGTTCTTCCGTTGTTTCTTCCAATTGATGTTTTCTTTGGTGTGCTTTCATGTTGTATAAAGTTTTTATACATTTTCATAATCGTTCTCCTATTAATAGTTGGTGGAGGATAGCGGGATCGAACCGCTGACCTCCTGAATGCAAATCAGGCGCTCTCCCATCTGAGCTAATCCCCCAACATTGGTGCCCATGGAGGGATTTGAACCCCCACTCCATAAAGAACAGGTACCTAAAACCTGCGTGTCTACCAATTTCACCACATGGGCGTTAATACACTTCTTTAAATGGTGCCGCTTCACGGATTCGAACCGCGGACCTACTGATTACAAATCAGTTGCTCTACCAACTGAGCTAAAGCGGCGTCACAGCTATAATAGTACACTACAAACCCAGTGTAGTCTACCTTTTAAACGCACATAGAAGCACACACACGCATGGTAAAGGGAGTTCAGGAGTAGTTATACACTTGCAGAAATTACCATTAATATATGTGTATTTTGCAGGTCTGGTATGCTATAATT
>Ga0181412_1001054_pt1 | contig 10986 bp, 9 predicted proteins | sample 35SPOviralmetaG_FD_130113 | JGI IMG/M metagenome (GOLD analysis project Ga0181412, IMG submission 130113) | Marine viral communities from the oligotrophic San Pedro Time Series (SPOT) site, San Pedro Channel, CA, USA - 35 SPOT_SRF_2012-08-15 | ecosystem: Environmental > Aquatic > Marine > Strait... | reverse complement strand
CCATCAACGTAACCTCTTGTGGTTGAAATATATCCAACCTTAATATCACATTTATTTGCTGGTCCGAAGAGATTAAACGACATTATCGGTTATACTTTGCCTTCATATTGTGTATTTATGTTCAGGTAATCGTACCAATATTATTCCCTTGTTCGTCAACAATATTACCCTGACGTACTGCATCTCTCTCCTGTTGTGATATTGGAGTATCAAGATCAATATCAGCAGTTCCTGCAGGAGGTGGTGCAAATGACTCTGGTGGTGGTGGAAGAACTTTATCAATTCCATTAGACACTGAGTTTTCAATAGATTTGATACTTGGGAAATTAGTATCTGGTTGAGCAGATCCACCATGTGCCATACAATACTTATCAGATACTGCTACATTTGGTTTTAGTTCACAACCAAAAATATTAAGACTGATATTTGTAAAGGAGAGAGCGCCACTGATACTACCAGCAACATCAGTAATTTGACTCAAAATATCAGATATAGATCCACTCACACCTGCGAGTTCACTTTGCATATCTTTAACAAATTCATTTACATTGTCTAAAATATTTCTGTTGGCATCATCAATTTGTGTTTGATTTGAATATAAAATACTTCCAATAACATCTTCAGCATAACATGTTGGAACCATTGGTTTTCTTTTTAAATCATCTGTATCATTGTTCTCATAATTTCTTCTTGCCTTTGCTTCAGCATTATCCATATCTAAGGCATCAGATAGCAGACCCTCAATTTGGCCGCAAACATTTGCAGTAAGTTTTCCATATAAACATAAAATTAATTCTCCAATTTGCTCCTTTAAGTCTGCAAACATTGTTCTCATATGAATAGGTAATGCTGCTACAGCATTTGTCATTGCTTTATTCAATTGCTTCATGACGTACTCCATAATCTTATCAAAGATTATCTTCATATACTTTGCAATCTCACATGCAGCATCAGAGATTAATTTCTGTATACTTGAAATTGTGCTTGATACTGCATCAATATAACTTGATATTGCAGCAAGATATGAATTTAATCTCTCTGTCAATTTAGTAATGATTGTTTGAATTGATGATATTGCTGACTGAACAAACTGATCAGGATCAGGTTTCATTATAACATTACATTCTCTGATCTTAGTCTCACGTTTTACATCAGCAGAAGAGAGTTGATGCATCGCATCAGGGTTTTCTTTTGTTGGATTACCTTGACTTGGTGTTGATGGAGATTCTTGTTGTGTTTTTAATTTTTTAACATGATCTGCTACCGCTTGCATTGCGGCATCTTCTACTTCCTGAACTGACTTACCTTCGTTTCTTGCCTGCTCTCTTGCAGCGTTTGCGACTTGTAAACCATCTGGAATTGCACTAAGAGGTTGATCTGGTCTCAGTCCAAACTTATTAAGTTTGACTCCAGGAGGTGCTGGTGCAAGTGCTTTTCCTAATGCAGAATTTGTTGGTTTCTTTGTAACTAAACCTTCATCAGGAGCTGTTGGTTTGGCACTTCCTACTGGAGGTGTTTTTCCTTCAGCATATCCACTGGTAGAACCAAAGTTAGATTCCGTCTTGCCAATCTTTGTTGACATCGGAGTCTGAGCATTTTGCCCCATGATTCCCATGATGACGGGGACCTGTTGGTCTTGTCCGTCCATAAAGAATCCAAAGACAAAATTACCCTGACGCAATGCAGGAGTTGTGCTTGCATTTGCTTGTCCACCACCAGCAGTGATGGGATACATGACACTCGCCCAAGGCAACTGATCTGAAGGAATAGACTCCTCTTCCTTATCATGGATACCCATGATACGAACTTTATATCGCCTACCCCATCCAGGGATACTATTTGGATCCTCAAATTTTCCAGACAGTGAATTATTTCTCCATTCAGAATCATCGGCAACTTGTCCTAGCCACCAAATAAATTGTGCTCCTAAAAAACCGGGATCAAATAGTGCTGCTCCTTCTGCCATTAATCTTCGTAAATCCTACATTCGTCTGTTTCAGGATTCTCATCACAATACATTTCTAATGCTGAGGGATCGTGATGATCTTCTGGATGTGCTTTATGGTACATCTCAAGATGCTCTAATTCATCTGCAGTATGACGGCGCATCTGAGGCGAAATAGTTGGGTCTTCAAGAATTTGCTTATCCTTTTCGATATGAGTCTCTATATTTTTTTCCATAATAGTAATTAAAAAGTAGTTGTGGTATCGTATGATGCACTTGATACCGTTCTTTGGTATGAAGGTTGTGTACCAGGAACTTTTGTTTCCGTGGCTGGTTTGCCTGTTTGTGGGGTTTTTCCCATTCTTCCAAAAGAATCTCTTACCAAATTTAACTTTGTATAAGTTCCTTGTGCATTAATTAAATGACATAATGCTGATATAATATATAGACCACCAATTTGACGGTCAATATCATCATTCTTTGTATCTCCCTGTGCAGACGGTGCATCAAAATAAATTGCATCACCTGCATGTAATGAAAAATCACCAGGAATAGTGATCTCAATTTCAGAAGCATACAGTTGATTATAGCGCATAATTGCCTGATTGGTAATCAGTTCAGGTCTAAAGTTTGGATCCTTTGACTTTTCAATCTGCTGCTTACTTGATCCTGATGGTAGAGTTCCAGTGTCTTTTACAATATACGTTGTCCTTGAGAACTGTTTATTTTTGCCTTTACGATTAAATTCTGGGTTCAGAACTGGTAGTTCCTTTCCCCCTTTCTTTAAAGAATCCTCGACTCCATCATCTCCTGTAGCCTTTGGATTCAAAACTTCATACTTCATGTTGGGTCCAGGATCAAACAAAACGATTCGTGTTGATTGAAATCCTGCCTGCATCTTTTCTTGAATATTGATGCGATTGTCCTTAGAGAATGTCAATGCTTTTATATCATATCCCTCTGGGATGTTAGCACCTCTTGAGTCAGGAGTTTCATTATAGATAATCGACTTCTTTTTTTCCTGACTCAGTAGAGTATCAATTGATTTAAAATGATATCCTTTTGATGTTTCGTAGAAGAAAAAACCTGCGGTTTTACCAGGAGTCGCGGCAGAAGGAGCAGACTTCTTAGATAACCAGTTCAATGTGTAGTATGGTTTCCATTGACCAGGAATCTGATTCAACTCTGTTGTATCTTCAATGTCGGTGATATCTTTTTCAGTTTCTAAAAAGTTGGTCAATATTTCTTTGACTGTTTCTGATACTCTACCATCAAATCTTTTATTGATTCTAACTTCATCATTGAGAATGTATTCTTTTGAAACCAAATGAAGAGTGTTGAGACCTTTTGTTGTTTTGTCTTCTACTGGAGTTACTTTGTTAACATAGAAAGTAAATTTTATTTGTTGATTATTATTATCTTTAATTTTAAATTCTACTTTTTCACTTCCAACGATAGGTAACCCCTCAAGAGCACTCTTATCATCAATCGCACTTCCAGAGTCAGTAAAGGACACAGTTGCCATTACAGAGTCTTGAAGAAGACTCTCATAGTACATCAACTGTACTGTACCATTTAAGATAGATACAGTCTTACTTTGATCTTTATTTGAAAAGATATCTAACCTTTCAATAAAAGCAGGATTAGACTGAGCACCAGTTACTTTTTTCTCTGACATGTTTATTACCTCTTAGTTCTATTTAACGCATATACAAGATATCACTGAATGCTTCCTTTCCTTTAGCAATGATAGTGTTAGTCACAGTCTTTGCTTTTTCATATGCATTACCGACTGTATTTTGAATTGGTTGTGGGATAGGAACTGGAATCACTTCTGGCATATCATATGATGCATATTTTCCAAGAACATCCATCACTGATTTTCCATCTGCTTTGTTTATAGCATCCAAGAATCCAGGAAGTTTCTTCTCAAGTGCCTTTGTGGTGTCATGATCAAGAACAAATTCAATACCACCCATATTTTTAAACAGTCCCTTACCAATGAATCCACCTTTATCCTTTACTTCAATGTGCATATGTTCAGGGTGTCCATATGATCCAGGACCAGACTTACCACCATCTTTGTAGAATCCCCATGTATCATGAATTAGCATTTTGATTGCAGAATTATTCTCAAGTGAATTCAATACAGGAAGATATGATTGTTTATACCCTGGGTCTCCTCCCTTAAAATTAGTGACATCAATTGCTCTGGATTCATAGTGACCACGACCTTTATGAACATTAGATACTGATCCCTCACCAGGAGTATATGCACCACCAGATGTATCCTTAGTAAAATCTGGATGTTCTGCAACAGTAAATCCTTTATTAGTCAAGTCTTTACCAATGGCGACAACATTACTACCTCCAACTTTAACATCACTATTTCCTGATGATGTGGTAGGAGTAGAACCAAGGTTTGGTTTATCAGTTCCTGAAGTATCTGCCTTATCACCAATCATTGGTTTTTTTGGATCACCACCAGTAAACATTTTTGCAATGGTAGAAAGATCTGGAAGTTTTTTAGCTACGGTTTCTAATTGACCTTTTAATCCACCAAGACCTAATCCATTTACAACTTTTCCTTCAGTCTCCTGAATTTGAGGAATAAAATCACGGGCAAACATATATGCATCAATACCCATAGAAATACCAGGGCCAGGAGCGAATCCAAATGCACCAGATAAATCAAGAACACCAGATACACCCTCTAGTAATCCACCAATCAAATCACCTTGAGCAAGTCTATCATATGCAAATAAGAGGTTAACGATACCGCCAACAATTGGTATTGCTTTTCCACCTACTTTCTTGAGAAGTCCTTTCGTATCACCAATACCTTTTATACCATTCTTCCTTAGAACCTTTTCTACGAGTTCAAATCCAGGTATCTTTCTTAAGACACCCATAATATTTTCACCAACTTTTTTTACCTGATTTAATATTGGATCAAAAATTGGTTTTAAAGGTTCTATAACTTTTTGGATTGCTGCTTTTTTTACATTATCTGCAATATTAGCAGCTCCCTTTTTAAAATTATCGATGCCTTGATAAGCTTTATTTTTTAAGTTTGAAGCAACTTGAGCAACTTTATCGTATTGTCCTCGTGCAAATTTAGATGCATTCTTATATTGATCTTGTAGAAAGTTTCCAAACTTACCAAGATTGCCACCAGATAAAAAGTTTAATCCACCACCAAGTGCTTTAACACCTTTGGTTGCAAGGTCTTTAGTTGCTGTGCCAAGATCAGAAAATCCCTGCCCAATTCTACCAAAGAACCCTTTTGGTTTTGGTTTGACTTTTTTTGCTTGTGCAAGTGCTCCTGTAGTGCTAGCACCACCATCAACTGCTTTATTATATGCTTTGATCTGCTCTTTAGTCAGACCCATTTTCTTCAATTTTTTATCAATTTTAACTCTACCCTTTGTTTTGGGTTTTGTCTTAACTTTCGGTTTGACTTTAGGAGTTTTACCACGACCAAGACCAGCACCTGTTGCCATAGCAGCAATCAATGCCAGGTTCAGCATTGTATTGATTGCACCAGACAGTTTATCAAAGTTGGCTAATGCTTCATCACCTAACTTATCACCAATAAACTTTCTACCAGAGTCGTAAATCTTATATCCAAAGTCAACAAGATTAACAAATCCCTCTAATAGTTTTTCACCAATACCAAAGATAAATTTAGCAACAGGTTTCAAGAAAGATACAACTTTTGCTATTTGTGGAGCAAACTTTAATAACCTGACTACAATAAAACCAAGAATAACATTCTTAATAAAATTCTTGATACGATCAAAGAAACTTATCTTAGGAAGTTTAAGACCTTTTCCTTTCTTTTCATCTTTGTCGTCACTTTTTTCTAATTCAGTTTCTTTTTTGGAACGTGTTTGTTTTTCTGTTTTCTTTCGTGCTTGATCTGCTCTAATTTTATCTAGCGCAAGAGAACCTCTGAGAAGAGTATCTATCTCAATACATCTCTCTTTTATGACTATAAGAGTATCTTTCTTTTCACCCTTGCTCTCTACAGCAGATTCTTTTGTTCCTATTGGTGTAATTTTTGTAATCGCACCTTTCTTTATCGGAGTTATTGTTCCACTTTTACTTTGAGGGAGTAACTTTTGTGCAGTAATTGCCATAGATTACACCGTTATCCCTAAAGTTTTTATCTTCTTTTGAGAAGACATTGCAGCTGCATCAAATGTTGGAACTCCAGGTGAAACACTTTTTTCGCCTTGTGTTTGTGGTGTCTGTTGAGTATTATTCTGCATTTGAGAATATGCAGCAGTAGATGATGGTCTTGATGATTTAGAAACAGATGCTGTCGTCACACCCAATTCTTTTCTCAACTGTGCATAATTAAATTTCTTTGGTTTTTTATTACTACCACCTGACGTAGATGTTGACCCACTACTACCACCACCACCACTACTACTACTTAATGCACTTCCAGAAGATGCAGCAGATGCAGTGATAGCTCCTCCAGTAGACATTGATGGACTGTATGCTATAGGTTGATTTCTTGCCTTCTCAACGATTGCTCTCTCCGAAGGAGTTGCTTTATCACTTGGACCAACCCAAGGGGAAATTCCACGCTCTTTCATTAACTGAAGTGCCATCAGATCCTGAACACCAGGGGTGAACTTAGCATCGTCTGGTATACCTGCTCTTTGTGCAACTCCAGGAAGAGTATTACCAATGAATTGATATGCACCAACAGCATGAAGTTTACCAGACTCTATCCATTGATCATCAGACATTGTTTTGTCATCTAATTGTAATTTTTTAATTTCTGCTATGGTAAAATCTGTTAGTGATCTACCCTTATGTTGTGGCATTTTTTTAATGTTACCAGAGAATCCTTTAACTCCTCTACCACCAGCAGTTCCTATTTGATTGACTGCATCATATCCAGCTGCTCCAGATTCATACTTGGCAAGAACTTGCAATGCTTTTTGTTGAGTTTCAGTCAGACTACTACCTGATGGAGTTTGTTCTGCAGGTTCTGAAGGTGATTCTTTCTTCCCTCCACCAAATAATTTGGTTAAGAAGTTTCCACTAGGTTTAGATTTTTCTGTTCCTTCTTTATTTCTTCCACCAGGTTCTTCAGATGGTTCTATACCAGGTCCACCACCACTTGAATATCCAAATGCACCATTTGACATAAGACTTGGAATACCTGTGCCGCCACCAGATGCATTCATAGATCTCATTGTATCTACACCATATTTTGCAACTGCTCCTTTACTCATCACAAACTCACCTGGCGTGAGCATTGCAGGAACCGTATCTTTATTTCCAGATCCAGGGACTTTACCACCCTTGGCCATTTTTACAGGTTCTTCTTCCTTTAAACTTTCTGTTGCTGTTGTTTGTGCTGCTTTGAACTCTGCTTCTTGTTTTTGTTCTGGAGTTTGCTCTTCTTCAGGTGTTTCTTCACTACCATCAACTTCTGTGCCCGTTAATATTCTTGCACCCAACATTCCAACACCACCAGCAACTGCTAATGCTGCTGCTGCCTTTGGATTCCGTGATACAAATCTAAGTAACTTTGGTACAGCAAATTTAATAATTTTAACTGCCCAACCACCAATGGTTCTAATTAAACCACCAAACTTAGTTCCAAATAATAAGTATGCTCCAACAATAGCAGGCCAAAAGTCCTTGAAAAATCTGATAAGGTTATCAATCTTCTCTTTATTTTCTGGATCACCCATCCACTTAAGGATCTTAAATACAACTCTACCTAGTATGACAGTTTTTATAAAATCAAAGATTTGTGTAAACAATCCCTTTACTGGTGCAAGAACTTTTTCAGTTGTTTTTTTCAGACCTTTGAAGATACCGGACTCTAATCCTTTTTCTTTCTTCGCTCTCTTTGTTCTCTCTGTAGTTTGACTATCTTTCTTAGACTGACCTACATCAAACTTATTTTTTTCAATCAGAGTGTCTCGAATAGACGTGACAATCTTTAATATTTCCTCAAGTATACCACCACCTGCAGCGGCCTCAGGAGCGATCTTACTTGGATCAAATTTTGTTATTCCTACTGCTGCTTTCGGTTGCTTTACAAGTGCTCCACCTCTTCCTCCTGGTAATGCTGTTGATTCTTTTGAAACTGTTGCTGATTGTTTTCTCTTTAAAACTTTTTCAACAAAATCTTCAAATCCTATCTTATCGTTTCTCTTTTTAAATCCTTCTTTTCTTTCAGTAGGAGATAATTTTTCACCATCTATGGTTCCTTCAGCAGTAAGTTCATCAACATACTGCTGGTATCTTTCACCTAAAAACTTAGAACCGAATTTACTAGATGGCATTCCTTTGCTTTTGCTTTAATTCCTCTTCCTCAAGATGCTGTTGCAATAATGCAACATAGATGTCTCGTTCCCAAGGCATCAAGTTTTCAATCTCAGTTAATGAATATTTATGATACTGCATCAAGGCAAAATTGAGTTTATAGTAGTTCTCCAGATCCATATGGATCAGGGCTATGCGAAAAAACCCGCTAATCCCTCAATTACAACAGTATTTTCTTTTTTTGTTTTGGGATTTTTTACCTTAATTGAATGAGATAATTTAGGCATAGACTCAAAGAACTTCTCAATTTCTTTGAACTGAGAAGAATTCATCTGTTCTAAGAACTCAACAATTTCTTTCTTGGTGCAATCCTCAGTTGCCCACACCTCATCTTCAGTATAAATTTTATCAATGCATGTCGAGATCAAGTCAAAAGATTGCTCCATTGCATTACCATCTTCAAAGTCAAAATTATTTTTAATAAATTGTTCAAGAGAAGGATACTTCATCTCCATCATGATAGTATCATCTAACTTAATTTTATTGGTGTGCTCCTCATTTTTCTGAACTTTAATATCATCCAAGTTAATTGTAATGGGAACTTGAGTTACTCCATCATCAGGACATGTGACATTAACTTCAATCTCTTCACCAACAGACTTACCACGAATATTCAAAAACAAATATTCAATATCAAAAGTTGGAAGAGTTTCCACTTTGATACCTTTAGTTTGAATACAGTTCTTAATTACATTCTTGATAGCATTTGTGATTTGCTTTGTATCTTCGCTCTCTAAAGCAATCACAAGAACCTTTTCCTCTTTTACAAGGAATGGTCTGTATTGAATTGTATCACCTGTAGATGGCAATTCAAGTTCATATACCGGTGTGGCAATTTTTGGTAAAGGCATAATGTCCTATAGATAGATTTCAGTATTGTTATTTATTGTACTTTTAGAACATAGTAAAGTTTGCTTCCTCTTGAATTAGACGAGCATCTTCTGGAGTAACTCTGTTTATATTTTTTCTAAAGGATGAATCAGAGTTGACAGATGGAGTATATAGATTCGGATCAAAAGATTTACTATTTTGTTTTGCTTGTTCTGGAACTGTAGGTAACGTAGGTAATACCGGTGGCGCATTTTTGGTAGGATTACTTCCGTTACCAAGATAGTATCTAATATAACTCATTGATACGGATACTTTTAATAATGAAGATGACTCATAGGTGAGCGGCATTGAACTAACAGAAAGTGGGAAGGCTCTCACAAAATTATAAGTCAAAGAATTTTGATAGTTTCTTTCAAACTTTGTCACCTTTAATCCTTGATCCATAATATATTCATTTGGATATCTTGCTCTGTAATGATATGATCTCGATGCAATATTTGGTTCTTGTGAATTTAATGGACCTCCGCCCTGAAGACCACCTTGATCTTCGTTCATAATAAATGATATCCATTTCTCAAAGAAACGAATTGACGTGTACTTCTCTGCATCAACATAGAATGTAAGATCAATTCTATCGTCAAACTGTCTTCTATATGCATGTTTTTCAGTCACACCTGTGCGGTCATTATTATTCTCAAGAGTTGCTAATTGAGATCCAGGAAGACTAGCTTCACTGCAGGATAGATTAAAAGACCTTTGGTTAACACCAAGAAGTGATCTCAATGCAGAGGGAAAAGGAATTTCAACATCAAAGTGTGATGTTAAAGCAGGATTTAATAATGATGATTTAATCTCAGCAATTGTTTTAGATTTGCCAATTCTATCGGTGAGTGCCATCTATAAATAGTTTTTACCTTATATATTATGTATGGCAGAAAGTATCAAGAGTAAATACCGACCGTCATATCCCAACAAATATAAAGGTGATTATACAAATATTATATGCCGAAGTAGTTGGGAACGCAAGTTTTGTCGTTGGTGTGATCTAAATGAGAGTATCCTCCAATGGGGGAGTGAAGAGTTTCACATTCCATACGTCTCTCCTGTTGATAATAGAGTTCATAAGTATTTTCCCGATTTCATTATAAAGGTAAAGGAAAGTACCGGTGAAATTAAAACCTATGTCATTGAGGTAAAACCAAAGAAGCAAACAAAACCTCCAACAAAAAGAAAAAAGGTGACTAAATCATACATCTATGAATGTACTACTTGGGAGGTTAATAAAGCAAAGTGGAGAGCTGCTCATGAGTTTTGTGCTGATAGAAAAATTGAATTTAAAATCATTACAGAAGACGAGTTAGGTATCAAATGAACCGCATCGAATCTGTCATTAACGAAATTAAATCTGAGAGTAGCGTCGATGATAGAATGACACTAATCACTTATGCACTAAATGACACGGTAACTCCTATACCTGAAGTAGGTAACATATGTACCTTCTATTATTATGCAAAAACCCCTAATCTTGAATACGATCAACATCCATTGGTTGCTGTAACCGAATTATTCAATTGGGGATTTCGTGGTATAAATTTTCATCACCAAGAGTATAGACAATATACCTGGGAAGAGTTAGGAGGTCAAGTATACATAGTACAACAAGATGAACTTGATGAATTATTATCACTACAATATGGAAAATTTGTCCTAAATAAATAAAAAGTATTTTAATGGCATCTTTCACTCAAGGAACAGCAGAAGAAGTAAAAAGTGGTGCTGCTCAATTCAGACCAGGTGCTATTGTATCTAAGAAAGCTATGACTCCTGTTGGAGTAGAGTACCGTGAGGTG
>Ga0181412_1001053_pt1 | contig 10992 bp, 24 predicted proteins | sample 35SPOviralmetaG_FD_130113 | JGI IMG/M metagenome (GOLD analysis project Ga0181412, IMG submission 130113) | Marine viral communities from the oligotrophic San Pedro Time Series (SPOT) site, San Pedro Channel, CA, USA - 35 SPOT_SRF_2012-08-15 | ecosystem: Environmental > Aquatic > Marine > Strait... | reverse complement strand
TCATCAACTCTCTCGTCAACCAGTATTGGATCCTCTATAACTACTGGCTCCGCAACCTCATCTTCCCCGCTACCCCTCTCTTCTTCGAATAGGATCTCTTCTACCTCTGGATCGCGTTCATCTCCAGTATCTATCTCTGGTTCCTCTACTGGAACTTCTTTATCCGACTTCTTTTGAGGATCAGCTCCCCCTTGTTCTTTAAAATAATTTGTAATATCCATAGAGATAAGTATATAACAAGGATTTGGATCTTTAGTGCATATCTCTGGTTATATTGAAATTCCATTATTAAGGCACGCGCACCTATACAAACGAACATATGTTCTAAAAACTACGCTAAGAGGAGCCCTGGGGGGTCTAGAAGGGGCTAGTAAAGGTAAGTGGCAGTCTTTTACCTGAAAACTGGCTAGATCTACGGTAAAGGAGGCGAAACCCATAGACCTAGCCTATTTTTGGTCGCAAGAGATCTTATTCTACTAGGGGAGAGCAGCGGATCAGTGATTTGGAGTGCCGTGCATATCTGCGGTTACAATGGAAATCCATTATTAGCTCGCGAGGAGGTATTTACTCGATTTTTACTTTGGCCTAGCGATCTTTTTCGGTACCCCCCCCACTATGCACAAGCTCCCCACTTTGTGCAATATTTAACTACATATTTGCTTATATATATATCCCATATATTTAAATAATATTTATTTTACTTTTTGCATATATGCCGTAAATGTGTTTATACTGGTACCAGTAATTGATTAACAATAAGGAAGTGATGAAATGGGTAACACCATAAAAAAGAAAAAAGCCACTCTAAGCGTGGAAATGAATATAAAAGATATGCCTACTAGCTATGCCGATATTGGTGCTAAAGAAATCTTAAAGGGTTTCAAGTCATCAACTATTCAAGAAGTAGCCATGAAAAGATTAGACAACGATTATTTGCTATGCGATATTATCGTTCTGTTTAAAGGTCGTGTTAATTTAAATAAGGGTAATGCCGATTTTAAATTAGTAGCAGGTTCATTTTATGTATATGAAAATGTAGATATAGCCGATTGGAAATATATTAGACAACAAGCCCTTACAGGTAATTCAATGGGTAAAGCCATTGGAAAATCTTTAGTATCTTCATCTTATGAATATACAAAGTTGGATATATAAAAATGGCTACTAAAAAAGAAATCAAAACTATGTCACTCTTAACTAAAAGAGTGACACGGTTTGATGAGATATTGCGCTTAATCGGTAATTTGTCTAACAAGCAACATTACTTTTTAAGTACAGACAAATTAAATGAGTTAGAAGATTATTTAAATTCTCAAGTAGCGTCAACGATTGACAGACTTAGAGAAAATAAAAAAGCTAATTTCTCATTTGAGATAAAGGGGAAGTAATGAAAGATAAAAAACCAGTAATGGCTATTAAAGACGTAATTAGATTGTTGGAATTATTGACGCTATTTGATAAGGAAGACGATTTGCTAAAAATTCAAGGGGTTATTCAAGACATGATAACTTCAATTAAAAAACAAGCTAATGAACAGACTAAGGGGGTGCAAATATAATGGAAGTATTAAACAGGGTTTTTATGTTGTTAGATTTTTCTGGTAATGGAATTTTTAACTCATGGGATATTATTTTAATCTGGTGTTATACAGTCACGGCTATATTCTTTTATAAAGTAGTTATTAAAAAAGTAATATAGTTTTAACACCTTAGCAATTAGCCCCACTCAAGTAGTGGGGTTTTTTGTTATCCGTTTTATATTTTACCCTATGAAATTCTCAATCTAGTTTTTGGATCTCCTTTTAGATCACGAAAAGGATTGGATCTAAATCCGCTATTTAGATCTAAATCCAGGAGATCCAGAATAAAAAAAAAGGGGGGTTCCCCCCCCTTAGTTACCAACCTATATTATATTTGATAAAATCTTTTTCGTAGAAGTTACCACCTAATTTAACCCAGTCTTTTTTATTTAAGATATCTTTAATAGTGTAAATATCTTTCAACTGGTCTTCTCTAGTTAACCACTCGTAAGGGGTACACATTGCAACATGGCTTAAGCGTTTTGCTTTAGTGTAGCCGCCTTTTACGGTGTAACCATTTTCTAGTAATTCCCATAAATGATTAACGCCGACTATCCATGAATTATGTACAAATTCGGCTAATTCATTTAAATCGGTTGTAACTTTTAAGCCGTCTTTTAACCCTTGTACAGAATACAAAGTGGAGAATTTACCCCAGTTAATTTCGTTGCCATTTCCTACAGTCTTTCGGTCAATGGTCTTTAATGATATTTTCATTACAGTAGTTACTAGTGACAAGTTTTCTCAAATTAGCACTATTCTAGAATATTTTTTAATTTTCTTTTGGAGCTGGGGAGATCATAAAAAAACCCCCCAGAATTTGGAGGGTCTAATTTTTAATCTTTTTTTATAACATTAAGTGAGATTTTCAATCTCGTTTTTTGCTGTTTTTTGGTTTTGGTTTTTGGATTAGTGCTAATAGTAAATCAATCATTATTTTTTTTCTCCCTGTGTTAATTCTAAGTCTTTAATTATTTTTTGTGATGTTTCTACAATTTCCTTTAAAGAACTTTTAAATTCTTTTAAGTCATCACTAGCCCAACCCTTAATATAATTTAATGAGTAATCAGACGAGTCAAGCCCCAGGAATTTAAACACCGTGAAGGCTACGCTCTCAGCTTGAACTTCAGCTAATCCACGACATGACAGATAATTAAACTCATCATCTAAGTGTAAGTTAAAATGTGCTAATTCGTGAATAGTTGTTTTAGCTTGTTGTTTAACTGGGTTGGGTGCGATTACTATTTCTTTATTTTCTTTATCCGTATAACCATTAGCACCACTTTTAATTGGTCTTTTTAAAAAATAATCCCAGCCTGATTTTTCGATAAATATACTTGCAGACATTAAAATTTCATGACCTTCTGAACCAGTTAAAATTAATGGTCTATTTGGGTTATGAACTTGTAATCCTTTATCGTTTAATGGCTCAGTATCTGAAATATCAAAAACGCTATATTCTCTATAAAATATTTTTTTGTCTTCTTCATCTTCTTTATTTTCTACAATAATGGGTCTTAGCTGTGGTATTCTTTGAGGCTTTGCAATCTCTTCACAAGTGCATTTTGCATTTGCAAATTCTCGGCAGACGGTACAAGCGACAACAATTCTATTATGCTCATCTTTCCATTGCTTGTAAGTGGCTACAATTTCTGCACTTGGTTTATACATAAAAACTAATAATGAATTTTTAAAACTTCTGCCCTGATAAAATCGGCTTTGAAATTCTAAATAATCTATTAAATCTTTTTTATCGGCTTGGAAATTTTCCAATTTGGTATTTAAATCAGTTGCAATTTTTTCTAATACTGCATTCATCGTTCCTCCTATTTGCTTGTAATACTAATTTAATTATACAGACCAAGAAAAAGTAAATCAATTTATTAAATAATTTAGTGGTCTTGATCTCAAAACGCTAAAGATCTCCTTTTTAGATCTAAATCGGAGCTCTTGGGAGATCCTTTTATTTTTGATCATGAATAAAATTGCAGCCAGTTGGATCTCTTCTTTTTGTTTTTATTTTTATTGTATTATTGCTGATTTTCAATCTCGTTTTTAAGCCCTTACTGTGCGACAAGCTTTTTATATCTAAAAGTTGCAGACCAGTTGTCAAGCACTATAATGGTAGAAGTATAAACAAAGGAGAATTATGACTTACGAATACAGACATGTCGGACATGTTTATGTTGATAGTGGACAAATTGCTATAGGCGACCCATGTTACACATTGGGACACCCAGAAGATATTGGGGACGGCGATTTGAAACTTGCTAGAAACGATAAGGGTGGCTGGTTAGAAGACGAAAACGGAAATACCATTATTGAAGTTGACGAAACTATTGGAAAGTTAAACGCTTATTCAAGGTTTTGCGCTCAGACTTTATCTGGGGATAATCCTTGGGGTATGGTTGATGTTGGAACTGCTTTCAATACCAGTACAACTCATGGGGACGGTGCTTATAAAGTTACACTAGTCCTTGATGAGAACGGAACTCAAAGAGGTGTCTATATAGACCTTGACGGTTCTGAACCTGATATCACAGTACACGAACCAACAATAAGCTGGGACGATAATGACACATTTGAATAAAGAGGATAGAGAGCGTAGGTATTACCTGCGCTCTTGTTCTTACTGTAAAAAAGGTTTATCAGTAGGTTATGTTTGGGGCAATGGCGAGGCTTACGGTTGTGACGGTTGTTACATCAAACATAATATTGCTTGGGCGGTTGGCTTATCTGATAATGAGTTCTTTTTAAAAACAGAAGATAAAGAAGATTTTATTATGGAAATGACAGACCAGCTTTATGTTGGCTGGGACCATGATGATGATGACGGCGAATATTATAACTATAAAGGTAAGAGTACTGATCTACTTCCGCCAAATGCAGTAGTAGTTTATGGATACGAGGTTTATGATCTAGATACGCAAAATTATGAGTGGAAAGAAATAGTTAAAGACAGCGAAGAACATGCTGTTATAATGAAAGAAGTATACGACAGAGAAGGAATATTATGAGTGAATATAAATACACTAAAAAAAATGTAATCCAGGAATTAAAAGACGCTTTGTCTTTTGTTGAACAAGGACAATATCATAGTTATGACAGTCCCTGGAAGAAAAACGATACAGTCCAGAAGTATCTTGATGACGCAGCAGAGGAGCTTGAAAACACAATTGATAATTTGGAATATGAATTGGAATATGGAGAGGAAGAATAATGAGTGAAATTACAGATCCAAATACGCTAAAAAGTAAAAAATACTTTGTGGCCGTACAACAAATGCAGTACTTCGAAATAGTAGTTGAAGAAGAAGATTTACCTTTGACTGAGGATACTTTTTGGGAAGACTATTACGACATAGGGAACTGTGGATTAGACAGTACAATTGTAGAAATGAAACCACAAAAAATAATTAACATTTAACTATATGCCCCTTTGTGTATAGTACGGCAGAAAACCCAGCACCGCCTTGCTGGGTTTTTCTGTATGCTAAATCTTTTTTAGATCATTATGGTTCATTCTCAATCCCATTTCTTTTTTAATTCATTAGGGGTTATTCTCAATCTCGTTTTAAGACAGGCCATGTCTGGAGCTGTGGTAGGAGCTGTGGATCTAGATCAGGCAATAAGTTGCATATTGTTAGTTTGCAGTTATAATTAGAGAAGTATAGACAAAGGAGTATTATGGATATTCAAGATATTCAAATGCAATTAAGTACAACCATAGAAAGTTGTATTGAAAGTATAGATGAAATGGGTAACACTCGTTTCTATGACGAGTATGACTTCCCAAAAGATGATAGACGAGTTGAGGAACTTGTTGACTTCATCTCAGGACAGTCAAGTGATAACGATATAGACTTTGAGGTTGGATACCTTAAAGGATTAGAAACTGCATTAAGGATAGTGATGAGATGAAAATTAGTAAAAAACTTATAGAAACTGTTGTTCTAAATCTACAAGTAGTGATAGAGGAAGAATTAGATTGTCCTAATTGTCAAAAATACACTAATGTGAAATTCATGTACCCAAGAGATTATGGAACAAGGTTTCTTTGTTTACATTGTGAACAAGATGAAACTATATTTTTTTGTATGCCAGAAGACATTAATAGTTTGTATGGCGATGAAATGTCAAAGGTAGGTATTCAGTTAAGTGATGACGGTTATGACGTGGTAACAGTATGAATTTGTATATGATTACTCACATAGATAAAGATACCTACTTTGTTAATGCTGATAGTGGTGATGAAGCGTTGGAACTTTTCCAAAATGGTTATGACAAAGACGGTAAAGAAATAGAACTTTCCAACAGCGAGGGAATAGATACCGTAGTTACAAAATGTGAAGAGAGGAAAGTATGAGTTGGCACAATGGTATCTGTATTACTACCAAGTATCACAGCGACTTTGTGGAAGCTAAAGAGCTTCCGTGTAATCTCAAAGACTGGTTTGAAAATCAGTATGAGTATGGCGGTTGGTATGACGGTTGTGAGATAGTCCTTTCTGATTCAGATCAGGACAAAATTTGGGACTGGCATTCTGTAACAACAGAACAAAGGTTGAACAAATTTTTAGACATGAGGGGGGACGATATAGAGAAGATTATAGGTCCCAACGGTAAAGAGATAATGTCTTATGATGATTACTTCATTGATTACGACAATGGCGAAAAAATACAACACATAGCATTTATCTTTTCATTACACTCGTAAGATTAAGTAAGCTGCAATTAACCCTACTTCGGTGGGGTTTTTTGTTTTTGGGTTATTTTTATTTGCATTATGTCATATTCTCAATCTCGTTTTCACGATCAGGACAAAAAAGATCAAAGTTGCATATCGCTGGTATGCTGGTAAACTTAAAGCAGTATAACAAAAGGAAGAATAATGAAAAAACTAATTATGTCATTAGACAGTATGGAATATGACGAGGTTGAACTAGAACATTTGCAGGAACAATGGTTTGAGAGTTTAGAACTATTTGCTGAAGAATTCGGTAAATTAAATAAAGTCAAAACTTTTCGTATGGAATGTTTTAACTCAGGTTGGAGAAATACACATGGATATACAAAAGATCTTTATTTAGATGATAAAGAGGATATCTATAAAGCATTTACCAGAGAGTATGATTATCACATTAATATGAAGCTATACGATGACGGCAGTACTGATATTCAGTTATCAAGTCACGATAGTCCAATGGGCGAAACACTTTATATGATACCTATTGATATGGATAAGACTGAAAAGGTTGTGTGCGAAATTAGAAGCAATGAGGATCTATATCACACCATTTATTGTATTACTACATACGATTGGAACTGTGATAGAAAACAACTTCAGGATAAAGGCATTGGATATATTGATAGTGTCAATATTGACGACCAGGACTTGAGTTTTGATTATATTGAAGAGGTATTACAGGAAGTGTATTACTACAATTTTGACGGATCAATTAGAAGTTAATAAATAAAAAAAATCCCAGCTCCTAAGAGTTGGGATTTTTGTTTTTTGTCTACTTTTAATTACATTATGTCACATTTTCAATCTCGTTCTTATTATCTATCTGTTTATCACAGAATTCACAAATAATAGCAGTCCAGTTCATGTGTCCTAATTCTAAACATTGATCACAATGTGGACACCACAATTTATAAACCATATTCCAGTCATTGTATAACAATCTCACTTTATTTCAATACCTAGAGTTTCCCAGTTATCATTTCTAATAGTTAGTTCAACATGTGCATTACTTAGTGGCTCTTTTCTCTGTTCAAAATAATAAATCTCATCTGGGTCATAACCTCCATACTCTGCCCAATCGCTTCCTATTGGAAGATAACCAATAAGATTTATATTTTTATCTCTAACTTCTAACATAACTTCGCTATTTTTATCAGCTAGTTCAAGCATTTCTATCATATCTTTTACTTTCATTATTCTTCCTCCTCTAAATGATCATTGTCGCCTTCTTCAAATTCCCAACCGTAGTGTTCTACATAATAAGTATCTACACTTTGATTGTGGAACTTTTCCTCAGCCGCTTCTATGGTTGTAACACCAGGGATTTCTACAATGTATTGCTCATTAACAATCATGTAGAAACCCTCTTTGTTATCGTTCATCTTTAGCCAACTCTAAGTCGCCTCTAATGTAACCACTTGAATTCATCTCAGGATCGCTTGATATTGTAATCTTGAACTCTTGTCCAATGTCATCAGTTAGAGTAAGCATTACAAAATCAGTTTCCTCGCCGTTTTCCTCATCAATAAAGGTGGGGTCGGTCACTGAACGAAAATCACATATAATATATTCTGCTTTAGTGATTGTCTTACCAACTAATAATGCTATCTCTTCAGGAACATTAATATTGTGGTTGTGGTCTAGTGGCTTATCAGAACGATACTCTCTATATATGTACCCCTCTTTAAATTCACTATTATCTTCGTACATTAATTCTTTCATAAGAACTCCTTGTTTGTCTTTATACTGATACAAGCATATCACTGATTTGCAATTTAAACAAGTCATGTTAGAATTAAATTAGTATAAGACAAGCATAGGAGAAAATTATGCCGAATATTTGCGAAAACACAATCCAAATTAATGGTAATCAAAAGGACTTTGATAAGTTCTTAAAAGATACCGAGAGTATGGGTTATGAGGGTAGATTTAACTTTGATGATGAAAACATTAAAGTTATAGATATAACTAAGGCTAAGAAGCGCCCAGATGAATTTGATACTATTGTCACTGGTGGAAACACGATCAATGGTAAAAAAGTTGATAAATGGTGGTATAGAAATATCGAAACAGGCAACATAGTAGTAAGGGACATTTTAAATGATGAACTGGATAAATTTGTTGCTGAAGAAGTACCCCAAACTTATTTAGACGAATTAGAAAATAAGTATGGTACTAATAACTGGTACGACTGGGTATACGATAACTGGGGTACGAAGTGGGTAACACAAGTATCACTTGAAACAGTAATAGAAAACACAAATTCTTTTGAAGAAGATATTTGGGTAGAGTTTACTGTCGACAGTGCTTGGGGTCCACCAGTTTACTTGCTACAACACATTGCCGACACTTATAATCTAAACATAGGTTGTCGTTGGTGGGAAGAGGGTGGCGAAGCAGGTTGGGAACACATCAACCCCCAAACAAATTAGACAAATGAAAGGATCTCATGAGAGATTTGATACTTATGATTTTAGAGGAAGTTGGTAAAGCCAAAAAATCTTAGATCATGAAAAAGTAGGGAAGCGGCCATTTGGCCGCTTTTCTTTTGGATCATTATTTATTGCATTATTGCACATTTTCAATCCCATTTTATTTTGCACATCTTTGATTTGCATTAATTAGGGGGAGCTGGTAGCATTAAGAGAAGTATAAGACAAAAGGAGTATGATGAATACAAAAATTAACTGGAAAGATCTTTACAATGCAGAAGATCAAGATGAAGCAGAGGCTGCGTTGAAAGTCTTTCAAGATCACTACGAAGATAAATATTGGGAAGAATTTTGCTCAATGGTTTACATTGGTAACAGTATGCAAGATGTTGACGATCAAATATGGGAAGAGTTTTTAGAATTCTCAGGTTGTCCAGAGCATATCCAAATGTATCTAGATGAGGAAAAGGTTATAAACGATTATAAAATAGACTGGACAATTGAGCTTGTCTTCACAGAAAAAGGCTATACCAGATATATAGCCTGGAGGTCGTTGTAATGGAAACAAATATAGAAATAGGCAATCAGCACTATTTTGTGCAAGAAGACGGCCAACTTCATGGACTAATACAAGGAGTTAATTACATTATGACTTATTACAAGGATGTATGTGGGATTACCCTTAAAGAAGAAGATGTTTTGGCTGGTATTTTAGCGGTTATACAAATACAAAATATTAAAAATAGACCAGAGGACTTTTTAAGTATCGATAGTTTCATTAGAGAAAAGGTATACGAGTTTATTCAAGATTTATAACTCCTATTGTTATATACTGATCAGGATCCAGCTTTTATGAGGAGCTGGGTTTTGATTTATTTTTTATTTTATTATCTGACATTTTCAATCCCATTTTTTTTTTAATTCATTATGTGAAATTTCTAATCTCGTTTTACTGATCAGAAAAAACTTAGCGTTCCCTGGTCAAAGAAATCATGATCAATACTTTGCATATATGCAGTAAAGTGATATGCTTAATATTAGTAATAACAAACAAAGGACAAATTATGGCTATTGTAGAAAACCAAGGCGGAACAATGTATACAGGTAATGACATTACTAGGTATCAAGTTACCGTTTTAAATCACGGCGTGGAATTCGGTAGAGTAAACAAATCTAAGTATTTTGAAACAATGTTTCACTTATACCGTAACGGTAAATTAGAATTTACTGAAATTGCTGAATTATTTAGGTTCGCTACTAAATATAAAAGAAGCTCAAATCCAATCATGAACAATGAGGAAAAAGAGTTAAGACAAGAACTGATCAACAAATGGTTCGATAACAAAGGTCAGTCGCTTGTTGACATTGATGAGCTAGAAAAAAATTACTATAACGAGGGGGAATAATGAATATAGAAACACCAATTGTACTAGTAGATAAGTGGGGATCAGCATTTATGATTGATCCTGAAATCAACGAATTAGTACAGATACCCATATCCGATAAAGGAATAATGCTGTTTGATGAAGCAGGTGTTGTTGATCTGGATTTTGGGGTTTCAGAGAACGAGAGGGATAGATTTAAAGAAATCCTTTTTGACTTACTTTATGAAAAAAAACTTAGAGAGGGGAAGTAATGAAGTTAAAAGCAAAAACAGAAATAGCAAAAAAGATCTTTAAGGGTAAAGATTTTATTGATTTAGAGGATAGCACTTACGCACCAATAGATTATATATTACGTTGGTGTAGCGAAACAAAGAACGATTTTAAAACTAACTTTGAAATTATTAGATATTAAAGGTGGAATAATGATTGATTATCACAAAGATACAGAAGTTTGGATTTGTGGGGAATTTAATTGCGAGTGTCTTTGCGACTTACCAAATAATTGTAAAATTTGTAAACCATATCTGATTAGCTAAAGAATAAAGTTAGAAGCCCAGATCTATTATCAGTGGATCTGGGTTTTTTCTTTGATCATTGATATCTGATCTTTTTTTTATTTCATTATCTGAGATTCTCAATCTCGTTTTTATTTTTATTCATTATCGGCCATTTTCAATCGCATTTTTTTCTTTAAACATTATTGGACATTTTCGATCCCATGGTATAGTACTCCTATCTAGTAATTCTCTCTCCTTTAGAGGTTATAGATCCAAGGTAATAGAAAGCCCCTAGAAATAGGGGTTTTTCTCGTTGACAAGGATCTACGATCATGATCTGGGAGATCTCCTGAT
>Ga0181412_1001052_pt1 | contig 11006 bp, 16 predicted proteins | sample 35SPOviralmetaG_FD_130113 | JGI IMG/M metagenome (GOLD analysis project Ga0181412, IMG submission 130113) | Marine viral communities from the oligotrophic San Pedro Time Series (SPOT) site, San Pedro Channel, CA, USA - 35 SPOT_SRF_2012-08-15 | ecosystem: Environmental > Aquatic > Marine > Strait... | reverse complement strand
AATAAAAAATATTTAAAAATATAAATATATAATTATAAAAATATAAAAATATAAAAATATAAAAAATAGAAAAATCATAAAAGATAATAACTTAATAAAATAAGAAGTAATAAACAAGATTACGTCTCTATTGTTATACTGTTAAAAATTCATACATATATGCTTTAACTCCAGTTCCTCCAAATCCTTTACATTCTTTGATAAAATTACATTGATAAAAATCAAAGTTATCTTTTATTACATCTGCTTTTCCTTTATCTTCACTTTCTATATACCATATTAAATCTTGTTTATTTATAGTTGTATCTAACATTGTATTCATTTCTTTAACTACAAAATCTAAGGATAATAATCCACTTCCATAATCAAAATCTTTTCTAGGTTTAATCATTCTTTCCCATAATATATCTTGTTGTGTCCAATTCATAAATCCAGCAGGACATATAAACTGTAATACAATTTCTCCTCTTTGTCTGCTATTGTTAATCATTTGTAATCCTCTTAATAAAAATTTCAATAGTAAATCTTTTTGAAATGGAGGATTTAAAAATATATAATCATAAAAATTATTTACATCCATTTTAAAGAAATCTTTATTCATAAATTTTACTTTATCATCTTTTATAAATTTTTTTTGTATATCTAAATATAAAGGTTGCAATTCATTAGATGTTATACTATAATCTTTATTATATTCTCTTTTTTTAAATTCAGTTAGCATATGATATACAACTGATCCTATACCAGATGTACCCTCTAATATATTCATAGTTTGATTTTTTATATATGCACCTTTTAATAAAGTATCAACACATTCTTTAGGTGTAGGATAAAAATCTATTCCTGCTCCTTTTGTTTGTCCTCCATATATCCTTTTAATTGTTTCATCTGTTATACCATATTTTAAAAAACTTGTTCTAGCCCTACTTCCACTTTTTTTTAATATATCATTAATATCTTTATAAAAATTTTTAGCATCTCCATAATATTTTTTACTTAATCTCTCTTCTTTTTGTTTCTTTGTCTCTTTAATATCTTGATTTACTAATAAAGCCATTTGTTCGGCTTTACTCATTTTAGAATAATTAGGATTTTTTACATTTACTATTTTTTTAGGTTTAATATCTTTTGTTTTTTTAACTTTATCTGATATATCTTTTAATGAAGTAAAATCTGCTTTTTTTAATATAATATCTTTTGTTTTTTTAATCCTAGATGATATATCATGTAATTCTCCAAAATCATATATTTTTTCTTCTTTCTTATTATTATTTCTTTTACTGCAATTATTTAAAAAATTTCCTATTGTTTGTTTAAAATTTCTTGATTTATTTCTATATTCATTTTTTTCTATATCATATTCTTTAAATCCTAATCCTTCATAATATTTAGATAATTTATTTATATCAAAATCTTTTCTAGTTCCTATATCTCCTGCTGATAATTTAAATAATGAGTTTTTATCTATTTTATATATTTTAGAATATTTAGGAGTTGATATAATTTTATCTAAAATACTACATAATATATGACGTGCTAACCCTTTTTCTGCTCGTGGTTTAATTTTAACTACTTGTGAGTTAATTAAAGATAAATATAAATCATTTTCTTTTTTTTCATTTTTAGTAATTAATAAACTTATATAAATATTATTTTTTCCTATATATTCAATTTCATCTTTTTTTAATTTTAATCCTTTTAAACTTATTTCTGATTTATCCTTTTTAGGTTCTTCTTTCTTTTCTTTTTTAGGTTCTTCTTTTAGTTTTTTGACTTCACGGTCTTTTAGTTTTTTGACTTTTTTTTATTTTTCTTCTTTTCTTTTTCTCTTTTTAATCTAACTTCTCTTTCAAATTCATCTTCATCACTATCTATTTCATCAAATATCCCTTCTGGTATTTCATCTTCCTTTGTTTGTTTCTTTGTTTCTTGTTTTGTTTCTTTTGGTTTTTTTCTATCTTTAATAAAATCTCTTACTTCTTTAGTATGTGTAAAATTAGGCGTTTCTTCTAAAATAAATAATAAATCTTTTTTCTCTTCTTTTGTTAAATCACCTGGAATTTCATCAAATACATCAAAATCTTCTAATTTTTTAGTTTTAAATTTATAAACAGTATATTTAGGCTTTTTACCTTCTTTTTTAGTTTGTTTTGCAGGTTCTTTTTTAGGTTCTTTCTTTTTCTTTTCTTCTTTCTTTTTCTTTTTTTTTGCTTCTTTTTCTCGTTTTAGTCTTACTTCTCTTTCAAATTCATCTTCATCACTGTCTATTTCATCAAATATCCCCTCAGGTAATGTATCATCTTTTTTAGGTTCTTTCTTTTCCTTCTTAGGTTCTTTTTTTTCCTTCTTAGGTTCTTTCTTTTCTTCTTTCTTTTTAGGTAAGTCTTTTAATACTACTTTTTCTTTCTTTTTAGTTATTTCTTTAAAATCAGGTATTTTACTAGGTGCAACACTTCCTAACTTTTTATAAAAATCTTTCATTTCTTCCATTTTACTATATGATAAACTCAATCTAAGTTTTAAATCTTTTAATTGTTCGTTGTTTAATTTAATAGGTTTTTCTTCTTTGTATTCAATTCCTTTATATTTTGCTTGTACTTTTTTATTTAAGAAAATATCTATTTTTCTTTTTTTATTTAATTTTTTACTTATAGTATAAAAGGTTTCTCCTTTATCTCTTGTAAAATAATCTTTTCCATCATATTTTACTTTTTCTTCTTTTCCTTTTTGTTCCTCTTTTTTAGGTGCTTCTGTTAGACCTATTGTAAATCTAGGGTCTTCTTTGAATTTAGCAGGTTTTACTTTTTTTACTAGATCATCAATTTTTAATTTATTAATAATAAAATTATAATTATCATCTCTGCTTTTATTTATTGCTTTACTTCCATATCCTAATTTTTTTGCAATATCAACTAGATATTTTTTTTCAAATTTATTAGTTGGGTCATATTCTTCTTTTAATAGTTTAGCCTGTTTAACTATAAACTCACTTGCAATAAATTTTTTTATATCAGATTTACTTATTAATTTTCTAGTTTTGTTTATTTCACTTTCTTTCTTTGGTGGTTTAATATCTTTTGTACTTTTTACTTTTTTAGATATATTTTTACTTTCTATATCTCCTAATAAATTATCTATTTTTTTAAATTCTAATCTTAAAGGGTCTTTTGCAGTAAAACCTCTTCTTGCTGTTTGGTATTGTTTCCCTAGTTCTTTTAATTCTTCAATATATTTTTTTTTTTTAACATCTTTATCTGCCTTTTTAGGTAATTTTAATTTTTTATCAACTTTTTTTAATTTTGTTCTTTTAACATCATATTCCTTTCTTTTCTTTCCTTCTTCTTTGCTTTCTGTTATTGTTATAGATGGTATTTTCTTTTTTAGTGGTTCTTTTGTTTTTTTTATTATATCTTTTAATTTTTGCAATAGTTTTTTTTTCTCTTCTAAACTCTCTTTTTTATCTGTCTTTTTTGCTCTTTTGTCTTTTGGTACTAATAAATCTATTAATTTTTTTACACTTGGTTCTTCTTTCTTTTCCCTAGGTGGTTTATCTGGTCCGAATTGTGTTTTTTTAACAATCTTTTTTATTTTTTGTTCTTCTTTCTTTCCCCTAGGTGGTTTATCTGGTCCAAATTGTGAGATTTTAACTGCTTTTTTTGCAGTTTTCCTTTCTGTTAATGCAGGAACCTTTGCTCTTAATTCTTCTGCTTTTTTCTTTTTGTTTTCTTCTCTTTTTACCTTTCTTTTTTCTTTATCAACGTTTAAATCTTTATCAACTAATGCAATATTTTTTTTTCTATTTTCTATTGTATCATGTTTTAATGCTTTCAAGTATGAAAAATTAGGTTTGTGTCTAGGTTTTATCATCTCTTTAATTAAATCATCTTTACTATATTTATTAACAGACGAAATATTACTTCTTTTAACTATCTTTCTAAGTTGTGTTATATTATACTTTTGTAAAATATCCTTCACTAACATAATATTTAATATATATAATAAAAATATAAAAATCTAAAAATTATAAAAATTATAAAAATCATAAAAGATAAAAGATTAAAAAAATAAGAAGTAATTAAACATATTCCCAGGTATAATTGCACGTTCTTTCATTCATTATCTTTTCTCCTTTTACATAATAATAGGTATCGTGCCATACTTTTTTTAATTCTTTTTCTTCTACTATTTCTTTTTTAGGTTCTTCTTCTACTTCTTCTACTTCTTCTTCTATATCTGTTAATTCTTCTTTTTCTTCTTCTTCTTCATCAATACACATATTATTAAATAATTCTATTAATTCAGATTTTTTTAAAGTACTTTTATATTCTATCCCTGCATTATCTAGTAATTCTTTTATTTCACTTTTTTTTAAACTCTCCATTATATTATAATATATATAAATAAATAAAATTATAAAAAAATTAACATAATAAATAAATTAAAAATATTTTAAATACTTTCCAACCTACAATTTTAAATATATAATAATACATTTAATTAATAAGAAGATTTATATTTTTTATCAGGTGTCTTAATTGTTCTTATTTTATACTTCTTAATAGACTTCTTTTTAACAGGTGATTTTTTAAAACCCACATTCTTTCTACATTTCATCTCCTTACAGTCTTCATCCCTTTTAATTTGTCTAAACTCTTTATTATCCTTTTTCATAATTATATATATTAAAACAATATATTATTTTCCAAATATCTTTTTATGTAATGTAATCATTTTACTAGATGTATCTATTGCAATTTTAGATTTACATATATTATTTATCATTTTTATCTTTTCAGATTTACTATGTTCTTTACCTTCATAATGTGCTTTTAATACTTCTTTCTCTTTAATTGACATTTTTCTTAGTCCATCACATTTTTTTTTACCAATAGGACATTCACACTTCATTTTATATATAATATAAATATATTATTTTTTTTTAATTAATAAATCTTTATCTATCTTTTGTGCTTTTCCTCCCATTACTGCACTATATACCCTTGCAATTCCCCATTGTGTTGCACTTTTTACTTGTGGTCTAACTGATTGAGGATTAGTTTTAAAGGCTCCTTGACCCTTTTCTACTATCTTTTTTAATCCTTTTAATTGATATCCTGTTAATTTACTTATTTCAGTTAAAGAATGTCCTTTATCTTTTGAAAATCCATATTTTTCATTAAATTTATTTTTATATGTTTTAACCATTTTTATATATTATAACAAGATAATTATTACCATAAATATTTATGACTAAAATATTTTGCACTATCTTTATTTGTTGCTTTCCCGTGTCTAGAATAATATGCTTTTTTCCTTTTAGGGTCCCCATGATCTAAATTACTATAATGACCTAATTTATCTTTAAATTGACCGTATCTTTTATCCCCAAAGTGTATCAATTTAGGTTTTCCACTTGTTTGATTTTTAACATATACTGAGTATTTTTTATTTTTTGCTTTACTTACAAAAGGTTTATATAAAGGTTTATTATCCATAAATAAATATATATATAATAAAAATATAAAAAATTATAAAATAGATATTTCAAATTCTATTATATCTTCTTTTATATCTTCTTTTATATCTTCTTTTTTTAACTTGCAACAACAAAACATACATTTAATTTTAATTATTAATTTTTTTATTTTTTTCATTTTGTATTAAATAGTTAGATTATTATTATTTTTTTTTAGGTGGAGGACTGCTAGGAGGTTGAGGAGGGGGTTTTATTAAAGAAAGGAAAACTGAGTTATCTTCATCTAAACCAATTACAGGCTCTAATGTATTAGGATTTAATAATCTAATCCTAATTGTATTAATTTGAACGCTATTTCCTATATGTTCATATAAAACTCCATCGTCTGTACTTGCAACAACATAATTATTTGATCTATAATAATTTGTAATTATACCAAAAACATTTTTTAAATGGGCTTGCTCCCCTGTGTAATCTTGAACTAGGCCTAATCTCACTTCTAAAAGCATATATCCTCCATACGTTTTTAAAATACTATAATTATAAGCATTTTTAGCATATATTTCAATTTGTCCGCTTGCTTGTACTTCAATAGCCTCATAAGATGTTCTAATGCAGTTAAAAGTCGGATTATTACTATCAGGGCTTTCTTGTTGTCCTTTAATTATACTACTATCAAGGGTCGGGGCTGTTGCCGTTATATTAGTACCATCTTGTAATGTTTTTAAAAATAAAATTGTTTTAACTTGATCACCTTCAAAACTTGTATCCCCGTTTGTAATTTCAGCGCATAAACTACCATCAAAACCCAGCGTATCATACCAAAATTCAGCAGGGGTTAATCCAGATAGAACAATTCCAGATGATTTATTTACTACATTCAAATTTTGAGTTGAACTTGAAGGCCCCCTAGGATTATATAAAATACCAGTTAAACCACGATTATTTGCTGTTTCACCTTTATTTGTATAATATGGACTAGATAATTGTTCAAATTTAAATTTTGTTCCATCATAAGCAATACTAAAATCAGATGTTCCTATATATTGATAATGAATATCATCTGTTGCATCTTTATATTGTAAAGAATTAACAGATGGATTTGCTCCATCTACTACCGCATCTACATTTCCAGTTGATACTAATATTTGTTTAGTTGTTAATCCATTATTTGTGGTATCTTGTGCTGCTCTATAAAGCCCCGTATTTGTTAAAAGCGGGCTATCATTTAATGCTGCACCTGATAAATTAACGTGATTTTTAACTGATATATTAACTTGACTATTTATAACTTGTGTTATTTCATCACAACTATATCTACCCGCTTTTATTTTAAAAGTAATATAACTTTGTTTTAAAACTATTCTTTTATCTACATTATCGTCTGAGGTTTGAATTAAAGGATTAACCTTTAAACCGTTTGCTTTTAAATAGTTAGGGCTTGTGGTCATAGATAAAGTACCTGTCATAAAAATTATACTACCAGGTGCAACTTGATAAGTTCTTGTGGTATGACAGGATAAAGGAGGTATTTGAACGGTATAATGACTAAATTCATTGCCAGTTTGATGAATTGCTTGATATTTAAAAGTTATAGTACAATTACCCCAAGTACCTGAATTTAGGATAGGATTTACTTCAAAAGTTAATAAATCAAACGTTTGTCTATTTTTATTACCATTTAAACCAGATTGAAATGTTGCACAAAAAAACATATCATTATTAGGAAATACATCACTATGATCGTATGTTAAATATTGTTGATCTGTATCTGTTGCTGCTCCTTTTCCTTTCCAATTTACAAAATATTGATAAAATGCTATTTCACAATCTATATCTTCTTCAATATATAATTCTTCACTTTGAGTTTGAACTGAATCTATAACAGCCTTTTTTAAAGATAAAGTATCACCTTCTCCAATAAATAAATTATTATTTTCTATAATAGTTTCAAAATCACCATTTGAAAAAACTTGCTTACTACTCAATTGGCGGCATTCAATAACAGTCTCTTTGCTCATTTTTATTTATATAATATATACTTATAAAAAAAATTAAAAAATTAAATCTAGTAAATTATTTTTTATAACTAGATATTAAAGTCCAAGTTTTAGCACTTCCTGAATCATTTTGATATTTAAATCTTATATATCTTGCACTAACATCTATTTCTTGATTAAAATGAGTATTACTATTAATATAAACTGAAACATCTGATTTTTCATAAAAAGTCGTATTATCGTGAGATACTTCAACAATAATAGCCCCCGTTGTATCATCTAATGAACCAAAAATACTAATTTTTTTAACATCATTTAAATCAACACTAGAAGAGGTCTCAGTGTTCGCTGTTGCTACTGAAGCAGCATTTTTTAAAACTGCGCTAGTTGTACTCACAGCAGGGGCAGATACACTTAAAGTACCTTCAACGGCCGCTTGAACTGCATTCATACTTGTTTCTAAAACATCTTGTTTTGCCTCAGTTGCAAATCCACTTATATTACCACTTGAAATATTAACATTTACCTTTGAAGCCCCTACACAACCTTCAAGCGTTTCAACGGCCCCTTCTATCTCACTTAAATGAGTTATTTGAGTATCTTGTTTAACTTCCATGGCAGTTAAAGAAGCCTCTAATGCTACTAAATCAACGTGATTAGCAAGAATAAGAGCATCTGCACTAACTTCAATTTCATCTAGTTTAGTTTTCATTAAATCAAAAACAGCATTATCTACATCCATTTTTGCTTCCATACTAGTTAAAGACGCTTCTAGAACTGCATCTTTAACGGCTAGTTTTCCATCACTATCTACCTTTAATAGGTGTGCTACACCACTATCAGAGCCTACAATCTGTATCATTGACATTTTTAAATATTATATTTATAATTTAGATTTTTTTTTTTTCAATGAGATAAAATACAATTAATATTTATATCCATAGATTGATTGTTTTTATTACTAAATCTTATATAATCAGGAGGATTATCTAAAAATATTTCATATACATATACACCACCTAAATTTTGAACTATTAATTGATTAACATATACAAAATTAATATTATTATGTGAATATTCTAATCCTAAATTATGATTTTGACTAGATGTACCCCATATCCTTAATTGTCTATATGTTCTACAATCTATTTTTGAACTATCTTGATTAGGGGCTAGTGTTGCAGTTATATTAGTACTATTAGTTCTATCAGGATTATCAATATCATCTAAATCTGATGTTGTTAATGCTTGTAAAACATTTCTATTATTTATTCTTTCTTTGTATGAAGGCATAATATAATATATATATAATAATTATATTTTTATTGTGTTTTATTTTTAAAAAAAAATATATTATTAATTATTATATTAATATAATAATGTTTAAAGTTTATAAAATTGAAACTTATGAATTTTTTTATTTTGGATTTACTTATAATATTAAAGAAAGAGAAAATTGTCATAATTCTAGATTAAATGGAGGATGTAATTATAAATTATATCAAAAAATAAGAGATCATAACGGTTTTTATATAATGAATGTTTTATTTGAATATCAAACAAAAGAAGAAGCACTAAAAAAAGAAAATGAATTAATAAGTGAAAATTTATCTAATCCCCTTTGTTTGAATTGTAGAAGGAGTTTTAGAACATTAGAAGATAGAAGATTACAAAATTTAAAAGATGTTAGGAAATATAGAGATAAATTAACTGAGGAACAAAAAAAAGAAATTAATCAAAAAAGAAAAATAACATACAAAAAGAAAAAATTCAAAAAGAAAATCAATTTTTTTCAAAATTTAATAAATGAAAAAGAAAATCTAAATAATTAATATAATAATGTTATCTTGTTATTTATGCAACTCTGAGACCGTTATAACTAGTTATTTTTGTGATGATTGCAACTATATAAAACGTATTTTACAATGTTATGGAAGAGAAGAAATTAAAAATATTATTACAAAAGTATGCATAAGAAATCAAAAACAAATGGAAAATAAAATAGAAATTATTAAAGATAAAATAGAAAAACCTAAAAAGAAAGAAGAAAAGAAAGAAAAAGGAGATGAAAGTTATATTAATATGAATAGTTCTTTAATGAAAGAATTAAAAAATAAATTGAAATAAGATTGATTTTTATATATTTCAATAATTTCTTTGATTTCTTCTGTTTGATTTGAATACATATTTATTTATTATATATATTAAAAATTAAATTTTATATTATTTTTTACTGGTTTATTATTATATCCTTTAATATAATAACATTCATTACATTGTTTATATTTTGTATATCTTTTTGTATAATCATTTTTATTTAAACATCTTTTATAAGAACAGATTGTTTTATCTTTATTTTCATCTAAATTTAACCATTCATCTATTTCTGCTTGTTCTTCTTGTTTTCTTTCTTTTCTTTTTTGTTTTTCTATTTCTTTAATTAATGAATCTAAATCAATTTTATGTTTTTTTATAATTTTAGTTGTTTTCTTAGATAAATCCTCATCCTTCATTAAAAAAAATATCATATATAATCTATTTATGCAATCATTACCAATAATTATATTTTCATTATCTTTTACATTTTCAAAAATCATTAATTCCATACAATTATGTTGAGTACATTTACAACTATGATGATGATATTTTACTATTATTTGTTTATCACATAATATATTAAACATTTCTTCTATTTCATATATACTATCTAGATTAACTAATAATTTATAAAAATGATATGTCATAAATAATTCTAAAATATTTATTTTATTTCCTTTTAGTATTTTTTCAGATTTATATAAATATAATCTATTAACAAAATAATTATATATATGTTCTTTTTCTTCTTTTAATCTCTTACATAACATTCTTTTTATTATTTTTTTTTTATGATAATTTATATATCTTTCTTCTACCCATTCTGCAATTTCATCATAATCAGGTTTATCTACAAACCACATTATAAATAATTTATTATATTTATATAATTAAATTTATTTAAATAGTTTATTAAAAAAGGTTAAAAAATTAATTAATATAATCTATTTCTGCTATTTTAAAAACTGGCTTATTAATCCTTCTTACTTGTAAGTTTCTTCCTTTGTATTTTCTTAATTGTATATCAGGATTTTTCATTTTTCTAAAAATAGTTGTTTGAGTTAATTGTAATATATCCATTAATTCTTTCATTGTTTTAGTATATTTTCTTTCATTATCTAGTATTAATTCATAATGATAACTATTAATTTGTTTGCAGTCTGTTTTTCTAGGCATTTTGTTTTTTAACTATATATACTAATAAGATTTTATTTAAACTATTTTAATTTATAGAATTAATTTAATTTAAATAAAATATATTATTTAAATATATTATAAAAATAAATTATTATAATGAATTATTTTGAAGTTTGCAATAAAGAAATTGTGGATAAGTGCTGTAATTTATCTATTGATGATTATATTGAATTACTTTCTAACTCAGAGAGATATGATAATATTTTAGAAAAAGATAATAATGAAGAAACTGATTT
>Ga0181412_1001045_pt1 | contig 11056 bp, 19 predicted proteins | sample 35SPOviralmetaG_FD_130113 | JGI IMG/M metagenome (GOLD analysis project Ga0181412, IMG submission 130113) | Marine viral communities from the oligotrophic San Pedro Time Series (SPOT) site, San Pedro Channel, CA, USA - 35 SPOT_SRF_2012-08-15 | ecosystem: Environmental > Aquatic > Marine > Strait... | reverse complement strand
ACCTGCTTGGGATATTTGTACTCTTTTAATTGCCGACACAATACCTGCTCTGTCTAATTGAGCAGGGTGTGTTGCTGTTGTTAGGCGAACTTTTAGATACATTTGCGAAAAGTTGTAGTATTGACCAGATAGATTTCCAGGAAGATCTACATTAATTGTTTGACCTGGAGAGAAAGATTGAGAATTGCTTGGACTAATTTTAGTTCTGAACGAGCGAGAACTTACCGCGCGTTGTTTCATTTTTGGGTATGCAAGAGATTCACTAAATACTTCTGCCGACATATTATAAATTATAAATATATAATATGCTAAATCCATTCTCAATATTCAACGAGATACTTTTTCTAATACAGACGAACCAGCACTTGCTAAAACTGCACCTGCTTGAATACCGGCAGCTAATTCTGCACCACCACTCAAAGCTGCTAATGAGACTGCTATTGGAGCGATTTCTTGAATGTGCTTTTGACCGAACTTGCCTACAGAGTTAACTCCATGCTTAACGCCTAAAGAATATTTGTGTAGTTTTTTTTGACCGAACTTCATTATATAATAAACCAAGATTTAACCTAAACCTTGTTCTTCTTTTGGTTGTTCTTCAGGTAGTTCTTTTGATAATAATTTTAAAGTATGATTAATTGAACCTTCTTCTAAATCTTTTAGTTCTTCAGGATAATAATAATCAAAGCGAAGTGTTAATTGGAAATCTAATCCTCCCAAGTCTAATTCATTATTATTAGCATCTTGTATTGATAAATTAAAATTACTAATCCTTTTTTTTGGAATGATAAATCTTATTGATTCGGTTGGTCTATAATAGATGATACTTCCTCTTGGTGAATTGACTGGAATACGGACTAATGTATTATCACTATTTCCTAAAGAGTTTAAATTATTTAACGCTATATCTTGAAACTTTATAAATATATGTGTTGTTGGTAGAAAATTAACTATGGACGGCATTCTTATAGTCCATTGTGGGTCTGATGATGCGTTTATAGGAAATATAAAGTTTCTATCATTATCTTTATTCAACCCTATAACATCACATGGATTAGTTATTGTCTCTATATTAGTTTCAACGACATCTATAGAATAAAGAACAAACTTATTATTATCTCGTTCAATCCTTAAAACTTGATTTGCTGTAAAATTAATAGTTCTTACAATATCACTATCAGTTATTAATGAACCTTGTTGAACGTTATTTAAACTCAACTTGATGCCCCCTGTTCCAGCAGCGAGACCGATACGTATTGTTAATTTACCAGCATAATTAGGCAACGGATAACTCGTTTGAGCGGTTGGTAAAGATGGGTTGTCTAATATTGGATATTGTATTTGATTACGACCAGTAGTATTAGTAACAAGATTGTTATTTCCTAAATTATTAGCATTACAAAAAGCATCAAATAGTGCTGTTGTGGTTAATCCACCAAAATCCAAATCTTTATGTAGTCGTTCTTGGTTTGTTATAAAAAAATATTCAGATCCAGAAAAATTAAACTTATATTGTGTCTTATCATATTCTAATGATATGGTATCTGTAATCGTTGGATTTTGAGAAGCAAAATTAGCATTAAAATAATCTCTAAATGTATAAGCACTATAATAGTTCGGTGGGAAAATTACATAAGGGTATTGGTCGGTTGGTTCGTCAGAGTAAATTGTAATAGATAATATTATTAATTGCGCGTTGTCTTTTTCTTGTAGTTGTAAGAGTTGGTTGTTAGTAAAAGACGCGTTCATGGTTCCTTCAGTATTAGGTGCTAATGACTTCTTAATGGTACCACCTACTAAACCTTCTACTAATCCCGAGGAACTATTATTTTTAAACCTTACTTGGACGTATCCGTTATAATTTGGTAAGTATCTTCTTATATAACCAGTCCCAGTTCCATTTTTACTTACTGGTTTATATGATGATCCATTTATTACTACTGTTGTATGTGCTGTATCAACAGTCCAAAAATCAAAATTGTTATTTGTTAAAAAAGTAGTATAGGCACTAAAGGAGGCAAGACCAGCACCAGCAAAATCAATCACATTAAAATTAAGATTTCTAATTTTAAATTGCAATCTGTTATTATTAGCAGTAATATTATTAAATGTATTTGGAATCTCGAAATCTTGAACGGAGACAACAAAATTAGTATTAAGAGGACACCTTAAACTTGAGTCTAAATTAAATGTATATTTATCGTCTTGTTTTTTACTATTGTTTGTATTTAAAAAAACACTATTACTTTGAAATGGTGTATTCTGTATATAAGACATTATATATATATGAGGATATAAATATATAATTAAATCTATTTATTGAAAACCAGTTCGTGGCTGATAAATATAAGAACCATAATTTACTTTCATAGGACCAAGTGCTAGTGTAGGTTCTTTTTTAACAAAACCAGTTTCACCATATCTAATAGTGTGGGTTGTTATAGGCTTTCCTTGATTACCGAACGATTCATGTTTTAGAAATACTTCTTTATCACGAGGTCTGTAATATTTATCATCAATATCAATAAACTTGCCAGCAGGTATGAACTTGCTTTGTACTGGGGCTTGCAACGCAGGTGTAGGGTGCAAACTCATTATATAATATCTAAATATTTAAATCAAATATATTTATCATATTCATTAATATATATAATGCCAGATGTTGATAATATGGCTAAATTGTCTCAAATACATTACAATATTGATTCTAAAAAAGCAAAGAAAAAAATTACTAAAAAAGCAGATAAGTTGGGATACGATGTTGTCTCTTTTAATCGTGGTGTAATACATTATAAGAATAGAGCTGATGATGGATTCAACGTAATCAATATCAAAGGGACTGATATAACTAATTTCAAAGATTTAATAAGTGATGCTAAACTTGGTCTTGGATTATCAAGTAAAGATAAACAATTCAAAGATAGACGTAATGAGATCAAAAGAATATATCGTGATACACAAGGTCAAGATAATTATTTAACAGGCCATAGTTTGGGTGGGTCAATCGGTTTAAGTAGTATGGTTAAATCTAAATCAATAAGAGATAATACTAAACAAGCATATCTTTATAATACTGGATATACTAAATTATTTCATGATGAATTAAATAAGGGTTTATCTAAAAATGATAAAAAGGAACTAAAAGATAAAATAACTCATTACCATACTAAAGGAGATGTTGTCTCTAATCATTTAACAAATGAAAGGATAGGAGATTTAAAAGTTGTAAAACCATCTAAAGGTTCAGACCTTTTACAAAAACATTCCCTAACTAATTTCACAGGTGAGGATGACCCAGAAGTTGAAACCAATATATAAAAGGATATAAAGAAATATAATATGATATAATAGGAATGGCTCCAAAAACGATAGATTATTCAAATACAATTATCTATAAATTAGAACATGAAGATGATAAAACATTATTTTATGTTGGTTCAACTACAGATTTTATTAGGAGGAAAGCCTCTCATAAATCTCGATGTAATAATCCTAATGGTAAAGTATATAATTGTAAAGTTTATAAAATGATTAGAGACAACGGCGGTTGGGAATGTTTCAAAATGGTTGAACTAAAAAAGTTTCCTTGTAATGATGCAAACGAGGCATATGCTGAAGAAGAACGCTTTAGGGAATCGCTAAAACCAAGTATGAACTCAATTAAAGCATATACTGAATTGACTCAACAAGAACGAAACAAGCAATGGTATATTGATAATATTGATTATAAAAAACAACAAAATAAAGAATGGCGTGCTAATAATACAGATTATAATAAAAATTATCGTGCTAATAATCGTGATAAGATTAGAGAACGAAGATCACAAAAAATAACTTGTGATTGTGGTGCTATTGTTTGTAAAGAAGGTTTATCAAAACATCTAGATACAGGAAAGCATTTTCGTTGGAAACAAAATAATAATATTCAGTAAATATATATGTATGAACTTACAACAGATGAGAAATGGTTAATATTTAACATAGTTGAAGATATAAAATATATATTTACTATATATAATGAAAGAACTGATTGCTTTTAAACCTTCTACTCGTGAAGGGAAAAAATATATGATGGTATTAAATATTGATGGAAAAGGTAAAACTTTGCACTTCGGTTCTGCTGGTTCAAAAACTTATTTGGATCACGGTGATAAAGATAAACGAGAAAATTATTTAAAACGCCATAGAGTTAATGAAAACTGGGACGAAATCAATCCAGCGAGTGCATCGAGATTTATACTATGGAACCATAAGACTTTAGAGAAATCATTAAAATCATTTTTAAATAAATTTAATATAAAAGATATTAGGTAATATATAGTATGTTGGATATTACAAAAATCATGGAATATCTAAAAGAAACTAATGAAGAAGCATATAATGAAATGATAAAACTAAAATATATCAAGAAAGTATAAATGACTACTTTTAAAGAAAAGTTCAATATCAAATATGGTTTTGATAAAGATGAATCCCACAGCATATCACAAATATCAAAAATTACTGGTATTAAAAAAAGTATATTACAAGAAGCGTATAATCGTGGAGTAGGAGCGTGGAAATCTAATCCTACAAGTGTTAGAAGCAGAGAAGGTAAAAAGCGTGAAGGTGGATATCCAGCATCACAGAGAATGACTAAAGAACAATGGGCGATGTCCCGCACCTATGGACTGGTAATGAATAATAGAAAACAGACTGGTAAAGGCAAACCTGATAGAGATTTAAGAGAAATGATTAAAAATGAATATAGTATTATATATAAAGGAATACTAAAAAATATTAAAAATGGTCGTTCTTAATGTCAGTCAATTCTCTTGATAATTGTGGTGGTGGAAGTAATGATAATTCATACACAGCAATAATATATGTATATTGATCCAATAACAATGGAGATGATATATGAGGATTTAGTAGATTCTTTTTTATAAAGTTAAAATCTTTTGAATGAATACATGGGTTTAGAAATATACTACAGATTGGTTGGATTAACGTATCAGGACACCTACCGATATAATCACGAAGGAAGTTTACGAACTCCATATTATATAAATAGAAAAAATAATATTTATATGATATATATGAGATTAGGGAATAATGAAAATCAAAAGTTTATGGGTGACCGCAATGATAATTATAGCACACCAAAGGAGGCGTGGGAACTCGTAATCAGACATATAGATACGACAGATAAAAAAGTGTGGTGTCCGTTTTATAATGAAGGTTTAGCAGAAAAGTTGTTAAAAGAGTTGTCTGTAGAATGTATCCATAATGATAAGGATTTTTTTGAAGAAGAACCCGATTTTGACTACATAATTGATAATCCGCCATATACTATCAAACAAAAGATATTTGAAAGGTGTGTAAAGTTAGATAAACCATTTGCCTTACTTGTTCCTATAGATACATTAGAAAGGAAATATATGAATAAATTATTTAAGAGTAAAGATTTGTCTCTAATTATTCCTATCAAGAGATATAATTTTATAAATGGAGACAAAAAAACTACACCACCTTTTAAAACCATTTGGGTATGTTATGGATTTAATTTAGATAAACAGATTATATTTGAAGAATAATATTGCTATAAGATAATGACTGAAGAAGAAACCACCTCTACATGGACACCAGATATTATATCTATTTTAGAAAAAATAAGAATTAATAGCGTCAACTTTTCACAGCATCATAAGAAGAAATATTTTTTCTATAAGCAATTATCTAAATATTTCCGTATTCCGACTATATGCTTATCAGCAATTGCATCTGTTGGTTCAGTTGGACTTCAATCATATATAGAACAATCACATATATCAGCGTTAGTATGCTTCTTATCATTATCTGTTGGAGTGCTTAATTCTATAGAATTATATTTGAAGATTACAGATAATATTGAGAATGAATTAAATAATAGTAAAGCGTATTATAGTCTTGCTATTGATATTGAGAAGACACGAACACTTACAGCAAAGAACCGACAAATCAACGCAATTAAATACCTTGATTCAAAGTATTCCACTTTTCAAAAACTTACCGAACAGAGTAATCCAATGTCTAAAATGACGGATGTGTTAGCAATTGTTCCACAGGTTAAAAGCAGTATATTTAACAGAAGCAAATCCAATAAAACAAATGATACTAAAAGTAAAGATGATAATTCAATTGATTCAAATGAAGTAAATATAGATAATTATTTAGAGACAAATGGAGTTTAAAGGAACCTTTATACTTTTAATTAGAATGCAAGAATATTTACGAATTGCTTATATTAAATACAAACAAAAGACCTGTATCCATGATTATCTGCAACTATGTATTGTAAAACCAAAATATACAAAGAATAGATCCTATAGAGAAATATATTACTCACAAAGATATAACATTGGTATTCATTCTAAAGATTATATATTAGAGACAATAAATATGCTAAAAAAACATTACCAAGTAGATAAGGTTATTTTATCTTCAACAAAGAAATATCCAACAGAAGTAAATGATTACTTTAAAGGTATATGTCTCTAAAACTAAATCAAAAAACTAACAAAAAACTAAATCAAACTTAAAACTAAATCAAAAAACTAATAAGATTTTGATTTAGTTTTGATATAATTGTCCTTTTTATTGTCCTTTTTAAGAATATTTAGGAATAAAAACCAAGGATTATAAACAGAGTAATCCATTAAATATCCAATCCTTATAATTTTCCAATCCAAGAATTGAGAATTACCTATGTTTTTTATTTTACTAATGTCCTTTATTTTTTTATAGTAATAATATTTAATAAAGTATAGTATAGTAATGTATCTGTTAAAGGTAAGAGAAGTAATGTTGTTATAACACTTTTTAATTATTGTCCCTATATTTATATAATCCATATATTTAGGACAAAAAAAGGACTTAAATATTATCTTTAGTATATATATAATGGTAGAATATACATGTATATGTTGCAACTACATAACAACTCATAAAACAAAATATGATAGACATCTTCAAACCAAAAAGCATAAGGATAATGAAAGAGAGCAAGGCATTAGGGAAGTTTCTTTGGAAGAAAAACTGATTGAAGCGAATAAACTAATCAAAGACTTACAAGCAAAGAATAAGGAACTATCAGAGATTAATATGTCTAATCAAAAGACCATCAAAACATTACAAGATCAAGTCAAGAAACAAGATAAGGAAGATGCTGATAATAAACCAACACCAGTATCAAAGTTTGGTGATTCATTTATTAAAGATTTTATATATCCAAATACAATCAAGGCATTTAATGAAGTTGATAATGAGATAGAAGATATACTAACCTATAATTATCATAATATTCGTAAAAATATTCCTATGTTTAAGGTCTATTTAGAATGTAGAATAGAAAGTAGTTTAGATCCATTTAATACATTTATAAAGAAACATATTAAACCAAAGGATTATAAAATAGACGATGATGGAGAATTAGTATTCTATAATGAGAGTGGAGATGAAACAAATATGAGTGATTTTTCTATAACTATATTGAGACGGACAATTGCTAAACAGATTATAGAATGCGATAATCTATATAAAGAGTATCTAAATGAATACCGAAGAAAAGACCAAAATAAACACGATATGTTATTAGAGCATATATCAAGTGAAATAGATTATGAAATATTTGATAGTATATTAACAAATGATAATAAGACTATTACTAAAAGAGCATTTGAAGATGCATTGCAAAGTTAATCTTTTTTGAATGGGCGGAACTCGCCATCAGTTTTTTTTAATGGAGGTATTCTTTCATCAAGAACAGCGTTCTCATGTTTAGAAGATTCAGCTAATATTTTATACATTTCATCAGGCAGTCCAGGTGTAGTCATTCTATAGTAATCTTCATCATATATCTTATAATTAAGAGCGTCCCAGTCTACATTATCTATTTCAGACACTCCGTCTTCTGTGAATTGTAGCAAGGATTTAAATTGTTCGTGTAATTCATCGGCAGTCATTTCAATCCAATTGCCTTTATCTTCGTCTGTGATTTCATTAATATATTTAACTTTTTCCTTACCATAATTAAAAAACTTTTCTTCAACTTCTTTAGGACATTCGTTGTTAGATATATCTTCTTCTAATATAATTTTCATTATATATTATATTAGAAAAAAAAAATATATTTATATACTATAATATGGATAAAATAAGCGATTCAGAATCATCAAGCGAGGACGAACCACTACAAGTTGAGAGCAAAATTGAAAAACCAAAAAGAGTATATAACCGTAAACCTATGACGGAAGAGCAAAAACAGGCATTCAAGGATCGTATGGCTAAAGCAAGAAGTTCTAAAAGAAAAAAGTTAAGTGATAATGACCCGCATAAACTATATCTTGAAAATAAACCTAAACCTATTGTAGAACAACCAAAAATTGAACCAGTTGCTCCTAAAATTGAAACAAAAGATTCTAAAGATGAACTTCTAATAAAAATGATGGAGAAGTTGTTAGAACAACCTGTAAAAAAGGAAAGGAAACCAAGAGCAAAGAAGGTAACAGAACCAAAAGAAAAAAAAACCAAACCAAAACCAGAGCAAGTCTTCGTAAACCCACCTGTTCCTAAAATGCCTTCTATAATGTTCGTATAACATAATTATATATATACTTTATCTTAATTATATATATATGAGCTTACAAATTAAGGAGCAAAATAATGATAAAATAATGATTCATAATTCAGCAAATAATTTAGACAAAGAATTATCACCAGATATTCCAGACCCATTACCAAATTACTCTGGTTTTGCTATGGTAATCTCTGGACCAAGTGGAAGTGGTAAAACAACCTCTTTATATAGTATGATGACTAAAAGAAAAAATAAAGGAGTTCGTCAATCCTATAGAAAAGTTTTTGATAAGATTTATATAGTAAGTCCAACAATGGCGAATAGCAGTATGAAGAGCGACCCATTCAAAGATATAAATAAAAAACAAGTCTATAGAAGTCTTACTTTAGATCATTTAGAAGAATTAGAAGAACAGATCCAAGACAACAGAGAAGAAGGATTAAATAGTGTTGTTATATTAGATGATGTAGGTAGTCAGTTGAAGAAATCAGCAGCAGTAGAAAAAAAACTTACGCAAATGATACAGAACCGACGACATGATTACACTTCTTATTTTATATTAATACAAAAGTTTAGAGATTTACAAACAGGAGTAAGGAATAATATGTCTCACTTTTTATTTTTTAAACCTAAAACTATGCCTGAAAGAGAAGCAATCAGTAATGAGTTATTTCCTTTTAAAAAGGCAAAGTTTGATGAATTGTTTAATTATGTATTTGAGAATAATGATAGTCATAGTTTTATGTTTGTGGATATGAGCTTAAAGAAGACGAATAAGTTTATCTTTCATAATAAGTTCAATCCTTTAGAAATAACAGATAATGAAACTGGAATAGTAAATTAATATTTGTCTCATTATATAATATATGGTAGTTAAAAGTGCTTCAAAAACATCTTTGAATAATAAGGTAAGCCAGATTGTAAATGTACGGATTGGAGACACTCCTAAAAAAAAAAGAAACGCAAACGCCGTGTAAAAAAAGTATCTACAACTTTAGGTCAAGGTTCAATCGCTCCATTATTTGCTCCAAGAGTTATATATGCTACACCTGACCAATCACAAATAGAGCAACAAAAGTTTCAAACAAAAGAGTTAGAATCCATGTTAAAACTAACCCAAGGAGAATTGACCAATGTTAAACAACAACTTTTAGAATATAAACCAGCACCACCTGTAATCAAAGATGTACCAAAAGAATCATTAGAAGATGCTAAATCAACTATAACTGGTAAATCATTTGATTTTAGTGATGTTCCAACAATTCCAGAAAAGACAATTCCAGAAAAAAAAATACCTCCTCCTGTTCCTATGAGAAGGTCAACTTCTGCTCCATCTGTAAAAACTGAAGAAAAGAAAGAACCATTACTTGAACCATTACCAAAGCCATCAATAGCAGAAAGTATACAATCGCAAGATTTAGGTGGGTTTAAAACAGCAGTTGTACAAAAACCTAAAACTGAAAATGTAAGAACCTTAAATATGACTGCCTTAAAAAAGAAAGGTCAACAATTAGGTATAGCAGGTGCAAATAGTGGTAAATATAGTAAAAAAAATAGAGAATTATTAGAAACTCTTATATTAGATAAAATGAAACAAACAACTTTTACTAAACAAGATTTATAATCTTATCATATATATATGTTCTCTAAACCAAGGATAAATATATATGTCTCAAAATATAATAATCAGTTTGGAATATTTATAAATGACCCTTATTATTTATCTTTAAGACATTATATTCCTCCACATTTTTTAAGAGACAAAAGTGATATTGAGTGTTGTAAGATTATTATTAATACTTTAGAACATAGGAACGGAACAAGAATATCTAATGATCCATATATAATACAAGTAAATAACTATTATGAGGAATACTTCTCTTAAATACATAACCTTATGAAAATATAATAATTTCATATATAAATGAGTTTTAACGTAAGCGTCGATGGAACAACAACGCAAGACATTAACTTTAAATATACTACAACAGATGTCGTCGCAAACAATGCAACGTTTGATAATATCACAGCAACGAATGGAACCATATCAAATCTTACATTCAATACATTCTCGCCAAGCAATATCAATACAACAAACTTAATAGCAAGTGATATAACTACTGATAATATAAATGCTACAACAGGTAGTATAACTACTTTAACATCTACAAATGCAAACATATCAAACGCAACTATAACTGGCGGTTCGGCTACATTATCAAGTGGAAATATCACAACCGCAACTATAGGGACAGCGAACATAACAAATTCAAACAATACTGGGACAATTACATTAAATTATAACACAGGAGATAATACTATATTTAATGAGGTAGGTAATGGTAATCTACATGTTAGATCGGCAGATGATAATATTGTTCTAGAACCAAATAATAACGATGATAATAATGGTAGAGTAGATATTGATGGGGATTGCATTGTAGAACATGATTTATTTGT
>Ga0181412_1001038_pt1 | contig 11090 bp, 6 predicted proteins | sample 35SPOviralmetaG_FD_130113 | JGI IMG/M metagenome (GOLD analysis project Ga0181412, IMG submission 130113) | Marine viral communities from the oligotrophic San Pedro Time Series (SPOT) site, San Pedro Channel, CA, USA - 35 SPOT_SRF_2012-08-15 | ecosystem: Environmental > Aquatic > Marine > Strait... | reverse complement strand
TGATAACCAAGTTACCAATTACTATAGAAGTACTTACCGTTTACAACTTGGACTTAAATACGTTTTCTAAACGATACCAAGAACAGAATAAAGGGTGTCTTTTGATGCCCTTTTTCTTGACTTCTATTTAAATAGACAGTATAATAAGACTATGGATCACTACGAAACACTTGGCGTAAGCAAAGACGCCAGTCAACAGGATATTAAAAAAGCATACCGCAAACTTGCGAGTAAGCATCATCCTGATAAAGGTGGTGATCAAGAACAGTTCAAAAGGATTCAAGGAGCATACGAGACACTTAGTGATCCAGACAAGAAGGCTCAATATGATAATCCAAATCCTTTTGAACAGTTTGGCCAGGGCGGAGATCCCTTTGGACAAGGCAGTCCGTTTGCTGATATATTTGGAGATATATTTGGCACACAAAGGAAGAATGCTTATCAAAGGCAAGGAAGAAACCCAGACGGTATAGTTGATGTTAGAGTGTCTTTTTTACAAGCATATCAGGGTGCTGATATTGTTATTAATACACAACAAGGTTCTTTTAACCTAACCATACCAAAAGGTGTTACTAATGGTACCAAACTTAGACTGACAGGCAAAGGTCCTCAACGTTATAAGGATTTACCCCCAGGTAACTTAATTGTTAGACTGCATGTTGATATACCTGAGGATTGGGGAACTGATGGTGTTGATATTTTTTATAGACAAAATGTAAATGTATTAGATGCACTAACAGGAACGGAATTAGATTTTACATTTATAGATAATAGAAAAATTAAAATTACTATACCAAAAGGTATACAAAATGGGCAGAAGTTGAGAGTTAGAAATTACGGTATGCAAGATCCTTCTAGAGGACTTATAGGTAACTTGTATATCATATGTAACCTTGTTGTGCCGGATAATTTAAGTGAAGATGCACTAAAACTAGTAAATAAAATAAAGGAACAAAATGGATTATAAGTCAGTAGAAAACATATTACAGAAAGCAATGGACAACGCATCTGAGCGAGACCATGAGTATGTCACACTAGAACATATCTTATTGCAATTAGTAATGTCTAAGCCTATTATTAAATTGTGTGAAGAAGTTGATGTTGACATTGCAACATTAACAACTGACCTAGAAAATTATTTAGAGGGAGATGAGGAAAATCTTAAAAGTCAGAACGGTGCCAAAGGTGCCCCTAAGAAAACTATAAGTGTTGAAAGAGTAATACAAAGAGGACTAGCCAATGCTGTATTCAGTGGCAGAGATGTAATAGAGCCTATAGATTTATTATTAAGTATTATTGCAGAGGAAACTTCCTATGCAAGGTATTATTGTCAACTTAATGGTTTAGATAAAGAAAGTATTTTAGGACATTTAGAAAGCAGAGACTATGCTAGTAAATCACAAGAATTATTAAAAGAGTTTACTAGAAATTTAAATCAAGAAGCATTAGATAAAAAGATTGATCCTTTAATTGGAAGACATGAGGAAGTAAGTGACCTAGTACATATCTTAGCAAGACGTAAAAAGAATAATTGTGTGTTAGTAGGCGAACCTGGTACAGGTAAAACTGCTATAGCAGAAGGATTCGCTAAACGTATTGTTGATGGTGATGTACCTAAAGCATTATTAAATAAAGTTGTATATAGTTTGAATGTTAGTGACTTACTTGCAGGCACTAGGTACAGAGGAGACTTTGAGGAACGTATTAAGCAATTATTAAAGTCATTAGAAAAGTCTCCTAATTCAGTATTATTTATAGATGAAATACATATGATAATGGGTGCCGGTAGTACAGGTAACGGTAGTGTAGATGTTGCTAACATATTAAAACCTGTATTAGGAAGTGGTAGACTTCTAACTATTGGTGCAACAACACCAGACGAATTTGCAGATAGTTTTGAAAAAGATAAAGCATTAATGCGTAGATTTGCTAGACTTGATGTAGAAGAAACAGATGTAGAAAGTACAAAAGAGATTTTAAAAGGACTGAAGCCTTACTATGAGGAGTTTCATGGAGTTACTTATAACAACGATTTACTTGATAAGTCTGTAGATTTATGTGATAGATATATTAAAAACAAATGTTTCCCAGACAAAGCATTGGACATTGTAGATGCCGCAGGTGCTACTGTGAAGCTCAGAGAAGATCATACAGTAACTATAGAAGATATTATAAGTGTAGTATCTAAAGTTTCTAAAATAGGTTCTGATGTTATTGATACGGAAAGTGTTGATACATTTAAAACACTAGACTACAGAATAAAGCAAACAGTATATGGCCAAGACGAGGCTATTGATAAAATAGTAGAAGCAATCCTAGTTACTAAATCCGGACTTAGAGAACCAAATAAGCCAGTTGGTAGTTTCTTATTTGTGGGTCCTACAGGAACAGGTAAAACAGAAACAGCAAAGACTTTAGCCAAGCAATTAGATACAAACCTAGTTAAGTTTGATATGTCAGAGTATCAAGAGCGTCATAGTGTAAGTAAATTAATTGGTGCTCCTCCAGGATATGTAGGACATGCTGAAGGCAAGATGGGGCAAGGTATGTTACTTGCTGAAGTAGAATCAAATCCAAATTGTGTATTACTATTAGACGAAGTTGAGAAAGCGGCACCAGAAGTATTGCAATTATTATTACAAGTAATGGACGATGGAAGGCTTACAGGTGCAACAGGTAAGGCAGTTGACTTTACAAATGTAACAATACTTATGACATCTAATCTAGGTGCTCAAGATGCAGAAAGCAAAAAGATAGGTTTTGGAGATCAAACCAAATCAAGTGCTGTAGATAAAGCAGTAGAGAAATTCTTTACTCCAGAGTTTAGAAATAGACTTGATGCTGTAGTTAAGTTTAATAAACTTGCACCAGAGTTAATGTTAAAAATTGTAGATAGACTTGTTAAAGAAACAAATGAATTATTATTATCAAACGACTCTACTGTAAAAGTAAGCATATCAGATATGGCTAGACAACAATTAGCAGACGATGGTTACGAGCCTACTATGGGAGCAAGACCATTAAAAAGAGTCTTTGAGGAAAAAGTTAAAAAGCCACTTAGTAGAAAAATATTATTTGATGATCTTAAAAATATAAGAGTACATATAGATTATAGAGACGGCGAGTATGTCATCGGATAAAATTATTCCCCTAGGGTTTGATCACTATGGGTTTAAAGTTTATCCTTCTGAAAAGATTTATTACGGTGAATTTCCATATAAAATAAATTTTAAAGGAAATATAATTCACAGAGATATTAAAGAGCATGAAAAACTTGATAATCTCTTATATAGAGGATATGATTGGTCTTACTCACAATCAACCTATACTAACAAGCACAGAGTAGTTTACTTTCAATCCATAGATAAATTTAATGAAATATTACAAGATATGCCACATCTTGTAGAAAAAGTGTTTGGTCCTATAGATAAGGCACATGCAGAATATATTTCTAATCCTTTTGCGGATAATGTATTTCAACATGTATACAGAGAAAAATATTGGTATAATAAGTATGATGTTAAAATAGATATCAGAAGTAGAGATATATATTCATGGAGCAATTCTAGTTCTGCAGATTTAGAAAAACCTGCAAATGATTTTGTAGACTTTATCAAACAGCAATCTTTTGATTATGTATTATATTTAGATAACGATTCTAAATATTGGGCTAATAACTATCTATATCTCAAAAGCGATGATCTTAGTGAGATACAGCCTTGGATATCTATGCTATATAGTGAGGTTGTAGAAAAAATAAATAGTGCTGTGATCTATCCAACTGATAAATAGTATGATAGATAGAGAGATTTAATATGCCAATAAACAGAAGAAGTATCAATATGCTGGCAAGCACTGGTACTACAATGAACAAATATAGCACTGAAGTAAAAGGTGATTCCTATTATGGGTACACTGATGGCTTTCATACTATTCAAGTTATATACAATCAGTTTGTAGGTAGACTTAGAATACAGGCTACATTGGACCTTACCCCTGATACTGCTGATTGGTTTGATATAATTCCTACTTCTACTGGAACAGAATTTAATTCAGCAGGGTATATTCAGTTCAACAGTAACGCACCTGCCGTAACAGCAGAAGCATATTCCTTCCAAGGAAACTTTACATTTATAAGAGTTTACATGGACAGAGAGCATGTTGGAGACGGCGAAACGTATGATGCTTCATATGGTCAAATAAACAGAGTAATTCTTTCTGCCTAGAGTTGATAAATAGTGTTATATACACTATTTAGGAAGACTTGATGGCAACATTTTTAGAACTTACAGATACCCCCTCAAACTATACCGGTGACGCCGGTAAGTACCTTCAGGTCGACGGTAACGAAGGTAATGTAATTTTAAATGTTATAAACCTTACAGATCTTAACGACACTAATTTACCTGGGCCAGGTACTGGACAAGTATTAACTTGGTCAGGCGGTTCTTCTAAATGGATAGCACAAGATAATAATCCATATAGTGCTGGTAACGGTATTAACTTTGGTGGTTCCGGACAGGTAATTAATGTTGTTGCAGGTTCAGGTGGCGGACTAACATCTAATACAAACGGTATATACATTACAGATTCTGGCGTAACAGCAGGGTCATATGGTAATGCTACATACGTTCCAGCAATAACAGTTAATAGTAAAGGACAAATTACAGCAGTTACGGCCACAGAAATAACATTAACAGCGGCTTCAAGTTTAACAGCAGACTATGTTGAAAAAGTGGCAGGTACATCAGGACAAATTACTGTTACTGGTGGCACAGGCAACAAATCCACAGCAACACTAAATTTAGTAGCAACAGGCGTAACAGCAGGTGTGTATGGTAATACAACTCATGCTCCACGTATAACAGTTGATTCTTATGGTAGAATAAGTTCCGTTGATGCTGTAGCAGTTGCAGGTGGTAGTGGTTCAGGAAATGCAAGTTTAGGCTTTGCAAATATTTTAGTTTCAGGACAAACTACTATAGGTGCTGACAAGTTAGAAGACGATCTTACTTTTGCTTCAGGTACTGGAACAGTACTTACAACAGATGCAAACGCAGATACAATAACATTTGGAATTAATCCAACAACAGCCGCGGCGGCAATGGATATTGCAGACTTTAAAGATGTAGATGCAGATGGTATAACAAACGGACAAGTTTTAGTTTGGAATAGTAGTACAAACAAGTTTGAAGCAGGAGACCAAACAGGCTCAGGCGGTGGCGGAAGTAATGTTGGACTAACAGACTTTAGTGTAACAACAGCAACACCAAGTGGTAATGGTAGTTTAACATATAATAATTCAGGTGTATTTACATTTACACCAGCAGATACAAGTGGTGGCGGTGGAGCCGCAGACCAAACACTTAGTATAAGTGGTAATGTAATTACAATTAGTGGCAACAATGATACAGTAGACCTAACTGCAATGTTGGCACCATACAGTAAAACAGATACTGATTCACAAGATTTAACACTTAGCGGAAATGTAATAAGTCTAAGTGGACAATCAGGCAATGTAGATTTAACATCTTTACTTGCGACATATAATACAGATTCACAAGATTTAACAATAAGCGGAAATGTAATAAGTCTAACAGGCCAGAGCGGTAATGTTGACTTAACAAGTTTATTAGCAAGTGGCGGTATTAATACTGCCGGAGTAGATACTCATTTAAATACAAGTGGTGCAAGTTCAGGACAAGTATTAAGTTGGAATGGAAGTGACTATGCTTGGGTAAGTAATGCAGGATATACTGATGCAGATGTAAATACTCATCTTAATACAAGTAGTGCTGGTAATAATCAGGTACTAAGTTGGAATGGAAGTGATTTTGCTTGGGTCAACGATGCTGATGCACAAACACTTTCTTGGAATGCAGGTACTTCTACATTAGGAGTAAGTGGTGGTAATAATGTTGATTTATCAGCACTCGAACAAACATTAAGTGTTAGTGCAAATATATTAACAATCAGCGGAAGTTCAAGTACTGTAGATTTAGGTAAAACACAGTTCTTGTATGCAAACCAAAATGATTTCCCTAGTGCATCAACATACCATGGTGCTATTGCACACTCACATGCAGACGGAGCCATGTACTTTGCACACGGTGGTAGTTGGAATAAAATACCAACGGCAACAGATGTAGCAACAGCAAATACAAACATGAAAGCCTATGTTGACGCAGAAGTCAATACATTAATAGGCGGTGCTAATGTAAACTTAGATAGTTTAGGCGAAGTAGCCAATGCTTTAGCAAATAGTAATACAGAATTAAGTACGGTTGCATTCACTGGAACATACAGTGACTTGCAAACAAGACCAACAATAACTTTATCGGGGAGTGACCTAACATACGATGGAACAACTATTGATCTATCAGGAGTAGGCGCAACAGGACCTCAGGGTCCTCAAGGAAATACTGGATCGACTGGTGCAACAGGTATAGGAATTACCAACGCAACAGTCACCAGTAATGACCTTATTTTAACATATTCAAATACTTCAGTACAAAATTTAGGTAATATAAGAGGTCCAATGGGACCAGCAGGTGCCGACGGAGCCGACGGAGCCGATGGTGCTGATAGTACAGTAGCAGGTCCACAAGGTAATACAGGTCCACAGGGTGTTAGTGTTAATAGTGCGGCATTATCAGGTGATAATTTAACTTTAACGTTAAGTAACTCAGCAGTAATTACAGCAGGTAATGTACGCGGAGCTCAAGGGCCAACAGGTCCAACAGGACCACAGGCCACAGTAACAGGTGCTAGTGATACAATTATAAGCAATCCAACGCAGTACCAATCTTTAACTTGGAACGGAAATGCATGGGTTAACTCTTATCCATATATACAACACTTAACTGATGTAGATAGCACAGATACGTTAGCAGACGGCGACATGCTAAAATACAATAATAATAATTCACAATTTGAATTTACTAATTTTGATGGTGCAGTTAAAGGTATTTTAGGTACGGGTAGTGCAACACAATATCAACTCTTAAGTTGGAATGGTTCAGCTCTTGATTTTGTATATCCTAATATTCAGCATTTAGTAGATGTAGATAGTACAGATACGTTAGCAGAAGGCGATATATTAAAGTATGTTGCAGGCGATGGCAAATTTAAATTTTATAACCTTGAAACCCAAGTTCAAGGCGACATAGACGATCACTTAAATTCAAGTGGTGCAAGTTCAGGCCAAGTACTAACTTGGAACGGAAGTGATTATACCTGGACAGCAAAAACAACAGATACCGATACTGATGGCCAAACTTTAAGTTTATCAGGTAATGTTATAAGTTTAACAGGACAATCAGGTAATGTAGACTTAACAACATTGTTAGCAGGTAGTGGCGGTGGAGCCACAACATTAAACGGCTTAACAGATGTTTCAGCATCAAGTCCAAGTAGTGGACAAGTTCTAAAATGGAATGGTAGTGCCTGGGCACCAGCGGCAGATAATAACTCCGGAGGCGGAGGCGGTGGTGGTGGAGCCACAGTACATAGATTTAAAGTATCCTATACAGCCGGCGGACAACTTGCTTCAACATCAGACTTAACAGCAGGTATATCAGGTGTTACAATTGATAGTGCAAGTGCTGGTGATGTAACTATTGTATTTGATGCAGGGTTTAATTTCCCACCAACAAGTATGATGTGTTATGGTTATGACTATTCTAACAATAATTATTTAATGGTACCATTAGAAACTACAAATGGACTTAGACAAATAGCAGGAGGAGGTTCCTCAGGTTCCCCTACATTATTTGCTGGTGCTTCTCAAATATCATTAAAATTGAGATTAAGCCAAACAGAAACAGGTGCAAGTGGCGGCGGTTTTGGTACAACTACACATGCTTGGATACAATTTGTAATGTACGATTAAGGATAAGTTATGGCATCAAGTAACTACAAGTCCTCACACATTGAACTTAATATACCAAATAAAGTACTTGAAACAAGTATTAGTTCTATAAGTGGAAGTGAGTTTTGGGACCATGCTAATGGTTCTGGAGACCTATGGTATTCTGGTGTTGGTACTAAAAAATATTATAGATGGGAAGTTACATTCTCAGTAACAGAACAATTACACGGTTCTCATTTAACCAGAGATGATTTTAAATTTAATGGCTTAGACGTTGTTGTTGGAGATTGGTTAGCAGAAGCAACTAGTGGAGACTGTTGGAAAATTATATCTATATCTTCTAAAAGTGCAACCTCGGTAACATGTGTTGTAGAGGACTGGTTAAGGTATAACACATTTAGAGCAAGTAATGGTAATGGCTCACCTAGTACAGGTGCTGGTGTTGTGTTCTCTCTTAACGAAAAGGGAATACCAATGTTAGACCCTTTACCAAGTACGTCAACAGAAAAATTTTATCCTACTTTAGCAAGTAGATTTGAATATTTAAACCCTCAAACAAACTATGTATTAGAACAAACAACACATGGATTTAACAAAGGTGATGTTATTGCGGTAAGTGGTACAGGGTTTTCAAAGGCAAATACATCTACAATGGCTAGAATGATAGGTGTTGTAACTGAGGCAGGACCTGGTCCAAATCAGTTTATGATATTACCTAACAACCAAATTATAGATTTCGATCCTACTATTCCAGGTAATCAAGGCGACTATGTTTATGTAAGCAGTACAGGAGCATTAACTACTACCGATACTGGAAAAATTGCATTTTTAAAATTACAAGATGCTATACCCACAGTCCTAACAGGCACTGGTTCTAATCCAGAATTAAGTCACAACCATAGTATAAAACTAAATGGAAAAACTGTTACATTTAATGGTGGTGGAAGCAATGTCACATTAGCAACGGCTGTAGGACAAATAAATGCAGTTGCAAATACAAATGTAGTAGCATCAAGTGTTGCTGTAGAAACAACTGTAGTATCAGACGGTGCAAATACAATTTACGGACTAGTAGGTGGATATACTCCATTTAGTGCAACATTCAATTCAGGAAGTGGAAATACAACAGTTAATTTTACTACTAACGGTTCACAGTATGCAGGTGTATCAACGCCAGAAGATATGGTTATAGATATTAATGCGGCGAACATACCAAACCTTACTGCTACATCAACCGCAACAGTCTTAACTCTTACAGAGTCAAAAGGTAATGCTATTAATATAGTAAATGTTACTAACGATGCTAATGGTAACCCATTTGTAGGTGGTAGTAATATATCAGGACTAAACGCAACAACAAATTCTACTGGTGCTCAAAAGATGGTGCTAACAAGAGCAGATGGTGGCCCAATAGACATATACGAAAATCCTGAAGAATTTAGAACCTTTGTAGGTATAGCAAGTGGACATACAGGAATGTATCCACTAGCAATGAACATTGAACAAGGTATTAGAACAGGCGGTACAACACTTGTTGCTGATGTAAATGCAAGAAATTCCCTAGCCGCAATGGCAGGCGATCAAGCATACGTTACTAATGCCGGCGACGGAGAGTGGGCATTATTTTTATACGACGGCAGTGGCTGGGTAGAAATTAGTAACGAAGATAGTGCAACAGTTGATGCTAAAACTATGCAAACAACATTCTCAATGCCTATTGGAGGATTTGGTAATAGCTCAACAAACAATCTTGGTAACATTTCTCCAGGAAGAAAAATACAAAGTGTTAGTGTTGATGTTACTACTGCATTTACAGGTTATTCAGGTAATATATTGCCTAACATAGAAGTAGGTACAGTTGCAGATCCTGACATATATGTAGACGAAGTAAGCAACGATTGTACATCTGCAGAAATGTATATTAGTAATCCTGAATATACATATCCTTCTACTGAAACACAAGAACAGTTAATTAGAGTACGTTGTAATCACTATGGTGCATCACAAGGTAACGTCACAATCAAACTAACTTACATCTAAATGTAAGTCCTTCAAAAACTTAAAAATAGATAAATACTTGTAACGTTCAGCGAAAGCAAACGTTATCGATAACGAATTAGAACACAAAGTATTAGGAGATACAAATGGCTGATATTAAAAACTTTGGTATCAAAGGTATAGCGGCTGATGTCCAAATGGGTAAATCCGGGGGTCGTCTAAAGTACGATTCTGGTAACGGAAGATTTGACCTAACACAATCTGATGGAAGTACACTCGAGGATTTAAGACTCGGTAGTATTACTTCAGGTGCTTGGACGGCAACAGCAATCGGAACGCAATACGGTGGTACCGGTCAAGATTTCTCTAGTAGTTCAGGTGTTATTAAAGTTTCAAGCGGTACTATGTCCGCTGGATCAATTGACCTAACAGCAGATGTAACTGGTGCTTTACCAGTAGCAAATGGTGGTACAGGTGCAACTGGTGCCAGTGATGCTAGAACTAACTTAGGACTTGGTAACATTGCCACTCAGGCTTCAAACGCAATTAACATTGATGGCGGTGCCATTGATGGTACAGCAATTGGTGCCAATAGTGCAAGTACTATAGTAGGAACAACAATTCAAGCCACTACAGGTTTCACAGGTAATTTAACTGGTATAGCCAGTCAAGCAACTGAGTTTACTTCAGCAGTAACAGTTGGTTTATCCGGTGATGCAACAGGTAGTGCAACATTCACAGGCGCAGGAAATACTGCAACTATATCTACAACATTAGCCGCTTCAGGCGTTAGTGCTGGTAGTTATGGTAGTTCAAGTGCTATTCCAGTTATAACAGTAGACGCAAAAGGTAGAGTCACAGCAGTTAGTACTGCGGCAACTTCAAGTGTATTAACAATTGGAGCCGATAGTGGTTCTGATGATACAGTAACAGTTGGTACAGATACACTTAATTTTGTAGGTACAAGTAATGAAATAGAAACAACAGTTAGCAATAACCAAATTCAAATTGGTTTACCTAATGACGTAACAGTTGGTAATAACCTAAGTGTTACTGGTAGTTTCTTATCAGATGATATTACAGCGGCTACAGTTACAATTAACGGTAACTTAACAGTTACAGGTACGCAAACAACTACTGATTCTACAGTTGTTACTATTGCAGACCCACTTTTCCAAGTAGGTTCAAATACTAACGATAACTTAGACAGAGGTGTTACTTA
>Ga0181412_1001036_pt1 | contig 11110 bp, 9 predicted proteins | sample 35SPOviralmetaG_FD_130113 | JGI IMG/M metagenome (GOLD analysis project Ga0181412, IMG submission 130113) | Marine viral communities from the oligotrophic San Pedro Time Series (SPOT) site, San Pedro Channel, CA, USA - 35 SPOT_SRF_2012-08-15 | ecosystem: Environmental > Aquatic > Marine > Strait... | reverse complement strand
GACCCATCTGGAATTATGGTTGAAGACCCAAGTTTGAATATCTCACAAAATATATTATCATATACATTTGCTTCTAATGAAACTGCGCCAGTTGAGATAATTTCATTTACTACTCAGTTTGAAACGCTGTCTACTACCTCTATTGCACAGGGTTTATGGGATTTACATTTATATGCTGGGGTAAATCAATCATCAAGTGATGTTGTTTTTTTTATGAAAATATATGAACTGGACCAATCAGATAATGAAGTTCTTATCATTGATGGCGAAACATCATCTTCATTGATAACTGGTTTTGTGCCGAATAATCGCTATGTGAATTCTTTATATTTCCCTTTCTATTCGTTTCCCGATTATGAAAGTAATATTCGCATTCGCATATATGCAAAGCAGTATCCTAATAATAGCAACGTAGCACAGACTGTTAATTTTTATTTTAATGGTCCTACACTTTCTTATTTAAGAACAACGCTTGCCAATCAAATATTACCAAAAGGACCGACCGGAGCAATCGGTCATACTGGACCAAAGGGTGTTGATGGATTAGATGGTTCATCAACCAATACTGGTGCTACCGGTAATACAGGAAATACTGGCCCACAGGGAGTTATCGGTCAAACGGGACCACAGGGAGTTATCGGTCAAACGGGACCATACTACCCTGGTATAGGAGGTTGTATTTTATTCTATTCCGATTTTACTAGATCCACTTTAGTAAATGACTGGGGTGAGTTAAAAATATATACAACTCATAATTATCTACAAAATCAGTTTTTGAATTTTGATTTTAATAATATTATAGATCCATCTGCTACTGATGTTATATGGATAGGAAACAATTGGTTACCTGGCGATCAGACACCTATAGATGATGCTAATGTTGGATTATATGTTACAAAATTAGTTGTTCCTGATGGTGTGCCCAGTTTTTTGACGGTAGAAGTAAGCACGGCGTCTAGTGATAATACGAATGGAACATCTATAATGATAGTCACGCGCAGTGGAACAATTGTTTATAAGAGACGAGTTAGTGCTTCATATACTACATTGGTTTCGTATACAACTAAACATTTTTGGAATCAATTTCAAGCAGGGGACGTTATTACTTTCAAAGTATTTGAAGGTAATACTGTTGTCAGTAATAATACACCGATTATTGAAGATTTTGCAGAGACCAATGTATTCTCTCCTCCTTTATCTAATGGATTGAAAATATATGCCATGCTTAATCTTTAGTTAAGCATAAGAACGTCTTGATTTGGCATAAGAACGTCTTGATTTGGCGTAAGAACGTCTTGATTTGGCGTAAGAACGTCTTGATTTGGCAGCAGTTTTTTTTTTAGTTTGTTTTTTTCTTGGATTCCGGTAAGATTCTAATAACATAGCAAAAAATCCAATATCTTTATTGTTATTTGATGATGATGATGATGATGATAATGATGATGATGATGATATCTCATCATCTCCAAATACCATATCTCTTAGTGTGTTAATATACACAGCTCTTTTTGCTGGATCGCTTGGTGCTTTCACGCCGAAAACGTCTGTTGTTACATTACACGATAAATCTATGATATCAAGGTCAGTTAATACAATTCCCTCTTTTTCACATATATCTTTTACACGTGCCAATATTTCTTCAAATGTAATTTGTATATTCGGTTGTCTTAACTTTGCTGAAATAAACGGTTCGTCGTTATTAAGTTTATCCCAGTGATATAATATATCAATTGGGTCGCGTCCTTGGATATATAATATTACTCTATTGTCATTCAAATTAAAACTGTCTCTATTGGCGTATCCATCACTATCAACGCCGAATTCGTCAACGCTGATTTCGTGTGTTTTCAAAGGCATAGTACTACCTATTTTTTTACTTGTTATTCTATAAGGTTCATCTGTATGATCCAAAAATTCTTTTGCGGTCTCTCTATTATCACTATTATCATCATTTTCATCTTCTATCACTTGCCTTATTATATGAGCGCTATTACGACGGTTATCTTTACAAGCGAGTGCATCACAACAACCGTATAAATCAAACGACCTTAAATCTTTCTTAAATTTATTAATTTTCCGCATACCATTTCTATTTTTTCTATATTCTTTGTCTATTCTGTTTGCTAAGGTTTGGTCTAAATAATTTACTACTCCCATTCCTGTTGCATACATAATTCGAACATTATATGGTAATTTAAATTTTGGGTGTCCTTTACTGCTGTTTTTGGGCACATTCCATTTTCCGTGAGTGGTTATCATTAATTTTGGCACAACGTCAAATTCAGTTGAATTAGGCATTAGGTATTATATAATATATAATATATTTATTGCCTGTAGGTATAGATATAATAATATATGAATTGTATATATTATTATGCCATACGGTATCCGTAAAATGCCTAACCGTGCTTGTTATAAAGTATTTAATAAAAATACAAAAAAGGTCTTTGCCAAGTGCACGACTATGGAAAAAGCACAGAAGCAATTGCGCCTATTGCGCGGTTTAAAGAATAATCCCAAATTTAGAAGTAAATTCAAGCGTTCCACGATGAAAAAAACTGGTGGTAAAACACGCAAAACGCGTAAAACCAGCCGGAAATTATGAAAAAGTAATATATAAAGATGAAGTGTTGCTACATTAGTTGTTCTATATCTGCCGTCTTTTTAATTGCTATGGTTTATATGACTTTTTTAACCGCAAAAAATGAAACTATCAAGAAGTATCGCGATAGCTTACCACACAAATTAATGGATACGTATGACGAAATAGTTATAGAACGCACTAAAATATATTATACGGGTTATGGGTTAGGATTATGTCTGGCGGTTGGTATCATATTATATAATAATTATATTCGTCATGAACGATTGTGCCCTCGTAATCTTGTATGTACTATTGTCGCATCAGCCTTCCTGGTAAACTATTTCTACTATATTTTAACACCAAAAACAAAATGGATGTTGGAGGAAATTACTGAACCCGAAGATGTTAAGGCGTGGTTGGAAATGTATAAGAGTATGAATAAATATTATCACGGTGGTTTAGCAGTGGGTTTGATAGCAGTTGGTATTTTTGGTTATGCTTTCAGGTAAAGATGTTAAGATGATATAGTGCGTTATAATTTTTTATGTCTTGTTATTTGTATATAATAGTGTTGTAATGAATGCGTATGTTGTAGCTAGACCATCAAATACATATAAAAATCATACTACTACATGTATTCGGTTTTCAGAAAATCAAATACATACAATTGAAAAATATAAGAAAATATACACGTTTAAGAAAAGTGAGCAAATAAGTGAAAGTTCTCCTGCGTTTTATAAAAACACATTACAAAAACACATTCATCATGTATTGAATACAACTACAGATTCTCTTATAAAAAAGGATGTAATTACAATTGTTGGATTTGGAACTTCGGGTTCGGGTAAAACATATAATTTATTAGGTATGGATTCAAGTGGTTTACATAATAAATACAGTGTTTTATACGGCATTATTAAAGATATTGATAACGCACGACTTGCCAATACAACGATTGAAGTGACACAAGTTTATAAAAATAAGTTGTTTATCATACAACCTGCGCGTAAAATAGCGGTGAACCAAGTGCTTAATACATTCAACGATTGTCTTGGTTGCTGGAAACAACAGAAATTTAGCACTCACAATTCATCTCGTGCTCATTTGATTATCAAATTGATGTTTAATGGTTTGGAAATACGCATTATTGATACTGCTGGTTTTGAAACCCCCGACGAAGAACGAGAACATGTAGAAACTGTAGCGATTAATCAAGATATGTTAGCATTTAAAGAGTGTATCCGCGCAGTGGCGGAGAAACATAGTTTTATTCCTTCGCGTAGACGCACTATTACTCACGTGTTGTTTGAGCATAAGACATCCGTTAATATAAAAAATCATATTTTTGTGATTGGCGCCATCGACCCCCATTACGATACAGAGGAAATGAAAATATTATGGAAAGCAACTAATCCAAATCACCCGAAAATAGGTATCATCCATAATACTTTAAATTACTTGACTATGTTAAAATGTGCATCCGTCGTTACAACGCGTCGTCCTATAACATCAAGACAAAAACGCAAGGACGCATTACCCCGTGTAAATAGTCAAAATTATATACAACCCGAAATAATAAACGATAAGAATGACTCCAAAGTATCCAATAAAGTCATAGAACAACTTGATACAATAGAACCAAAATACCCAGATTTTGTTCCGGGAAAACCCGTAGGTTCTATCAAAGCAGAAAAACCAAAATTTAGATTGAATAGAGAACGCCGTTTATCTGAACCAGTAAATAAGTCTGTTCCAAGTGAGGTTAGTAAATTGAACGAAAAATATAATGAAATGAAGAATGATTCTGGTATAGTTGATACAAAACATATGATGAATAATATAATTAATAATCGTCGCAATTCCGAGCCAACGCCGGTGACGCGTTATATCAATAACCAGGAATTGTTAATGAAACGAATGAATAAATTGGATTATGATAAAGATAAATTACAGGTTTTAAATCTTATAAATGACCAGCAGTTATTGACTATAACGATGCAAATGGTTGTTCTGGAACGATGTAAAATGGCAGCACCGAAAGACAAATAGTATTTTAGGTTCTCTCTATTTACAATAAATCTATTAATAAAACGTTTAAATATGAGTTCATATATATTATTAGACTAACACATGAACAAACCCTCGGGGGAGCAGCAATATGTTATAGATAAATTAAAAGAAGGTTATAACGTAATTTGCAGTGCAGTTGCAGGTTCTGGTAAATCCAGCACTATTCTCGCTGCAGCCAAACAATTCCCTGATAAAAAAATAATACAACTCACTTATAACTCTGAACTGCGTGCCGAAAATATAGAGAAGGTAAAGGCAATGGGTTTGACCAATATAGAGGTTCATACATTTCATAGTTTGGGTTTCCATTATTATTCAAAAGACTGTAATACTGATACAGGTATTCGTAAGGTTCTCAAGAATGATATGAAACCCGTCCGTAATATTATACATTTTGATATGTGTATGTTAGATGAATATCAAGATAATACTCCTTTATACTATCGTTTAATTAAAAAGTTTTTAGAAGATGGTGGTAATCCAGTTCAATTATTGATACTTGGTGATGTTAGACAGTCGTTGTATGAATTCAAGGGTTCTGATTCGCGTTTTCTATCTCTGGGCGATAAGGTTTGGGGAGATTTTCTTTTTATAAAAGATAAGCGCTTTATTCATTGCACTCTCAAGATGTCTTATCGTATTACAGATCAGGTTTCTTCCTTTGTAAATAAAACAATGTTGAACGAAGAACTTATGTTATCTTGTAAATCAGGAGAACCTGTCGTATATTATAGAGGAAATCCACATAATACAGGTAAATACATCGTCCATAATATAAAACAATTATTGGATGCAGGTGTGAAACCCAACGATATTTTTATTTTGACTGCATCTGTAAAGAGTTCTATTGTAAAAAGTATAGAAAACACACTCGTAACCAACGATGTTCCTTGTTATGTTCCTACATTCGATATTGGTAAATTGGATAAAAGAATAATCAATGGTAAAGTCGTGTTCTCCACATTTCATTCATCCAAAGGACGCCAAAGACCGTATGTATTTGTCCTTGGTTTTGATAATGATTATTATAAGCGGTTTGCACGTGACGAAACCGACATGTCCCTTTGTCCCAACGTGTTTTACGTAGCAACCACACGTGCATCTTGTAAGTTATTTGTAATTGAATTCGAAAACAATCGGTATTCAAGACCATTCGAATTCTTAAAAATGAACCATCACGAGATGGGTCGTACTGATTTTATTGATTTCAAGGGCACTCCTAGAAAGTATTTTGAAATAGAAACAGAAGAGAAAGATGAGAACCTTATAAAAACAAAACGTATTCGCGGCAGTGAACTTGTGAATTTTATACCCGACCCGGTTATTGAAGAAATAACACCCATTATTGAACGTATTTTTAAACCAGGTTCTCTAACAAGCACTTTAATTACAGAATTAGAAATACCAAATATCATACAGACCCAACACGGTTTATATGAAGGAGTGAGCGATCTAAATGGAATAGCAATTCCATGTATGTTATACGATCAGTTATATAATGAATATTATCCAGAAAAAGAGAACCCAGGTAACACATTATTCAAGAGAATACACATGTTATTATTAGAATCGCGAGAAGATGAACACGTATATATAAGGGGTTTTGTAGATAAGTTACCGAACCCTTGTAAAACAATAGAAGATTATCTTTTTCTCGCAAATGTTCTCTCATCTATTGAAGAGAACCTTAACTATAGATTGAAACAAATTGATGAAAATGACTATGATTGGTTGTCTTATGAACTAATTGAAACCTGTATGGAACGATATAAAAGTGTTATTTACGATGAAGTATATGAAGGTTCTCTGTTTGAAGCAGAAAAATATATTATATCACCTTCTATGATTGGAGAACAAGAGCAATTAAATCGTATTTTATCGCCGTATTTTATGAATATTCAATTTGAGTTCTCTGGGATACTTGATCTAATGACTACTAAATCAGTTTTTGAATTTAAATGCACAGGTTCTCTAACTTTAGAACACAAAATTCAGTTAATTTTCTATGCATGGGTCTATAATGTAATTCACAAAGAACCGCGCGAATTCAAATTATATAATGTAAAAACGAATGAATTATTGGTAATGGATTATGATTTTGATGATCTAACTTTTATCATGGTTGCTTTACTGAAGGGTAAATATGAAGAACCTGAACGTAAAACAGACGAGGAATTCCTACTCGACAATAGTATAATTTAATCATATGCAGTTTGCAATAAGGGTCTTTATGACTAATAACTAAAACGCAATTCATCATCAAATCGCTTTCTTACAGTTCCGTATGCAGTTGATACATCAGATAAACACTCGTTAGCATACTCTTTAATACAAGGTATTTCGTCGGTCAAAGAATTAACTTCCGCCTTTATCTCATCGCTTGATAGTTCATATGTAGTTTCCATATTCACTATCTTATCATGGTATCTATATAAAATATCAGTAACGGCATTTTGTACGACATTCAATATATCATATATTTCACGTTTAACACTCGTTTTCTTATCCATGCGTTGTAAACGCACTTTAAACTCTGTTTCATCTATGTATTTACGTAAATATGCTACTCGTAAATCCTGATGGTTCAAGACATGATCTACATGATAACGAGGCAATAAAACATAACGATTATGAGAAATTATTTGACATATATCTGTAATATACTTACTTTGACGTCGTGGTATATGGCGTATTTTCATTTCATTAAACAATTGACGAGTAAATATATGATTTATTTCACGACCACATATAACTTCATTCGGGTTCCTTTGTACATTACCACCCATGCGGCGCATTAATTCGTAATAGTGTGGATTATGTATATGGGTCTCCACGCGTCCAGTTCTCCAACTAAATGCAGTATGACACATCGTGCAAAACATCTGGTCACAGCCTTCAATCTTATGAATACCCGTGCCGCACGTTGGACAAGATTTGGTATCATTATTCAATAATTCTGCTGTTGCAACATCTGCAGGGTCACACGTATGTTCTGTTTCCATGTTTGCACCTATAACGTGATGGCATTTATTACAAGTAAATTTCTCACAAATACCACATTTCCATTGGGTGCTGAGGAAACCACGACATTCCTCATCGGGACAAGCACGAATGAACGCACGTCGTATATTTGTAGTATCAGTCTCGTTTAAACTCTGTCTATGGCGCGAAAGACGCCATGCTTCTATGTTCAACTCACGGATTCTTTCATTTAAATCATTCATCTGAGTGGTAATGCGCTCAGCTTCAATTTGACGCTCTATTATAGGTTGTGTTGCTGGTAATAAAGCCCGTTGTTCATCCAGTAGTATTTTCTCCCGATGGTTCTTATATGTAGTCGCCATGAACTTTTTCGTGAAATTATCTACTAAAAATTTACGGTTCCACTCTTTGCGACATGTTGTATTCAAACATCGTGGTATAGTATTATCAAGAATCCATATCTCACAGCAAGACCGACACGCATTATATTCACAAAATCCACACTCTATTGGTAATCTATTTGAACGATTGTATTTTTCGGCACAAATTTCGCAATCGGTAGACATATAACCTATCCTATAATAGGACAGAATCATTATATCGTTTTATATTTAAGAATTTTGTAAAATACATTATTTATCTAATAATGTATTTATTCCGAGTAATATTCTTTCAACGGTTTTAATCTGCAAATTACTTGAATGCATCTAATACAACGTTATGTGTGCCGAAATTCTTGAGAAGCACGGTCTCGGCAATCTTAGCAGATACCAGATATGGGTCAATATTACTTGCTGGGCGCCTATCCTCTATATATCCCTTACCTTCTTTTGCAGTATTGCGTGGAATACGAATAGAACAACCTCGGTTAGCAACACCATATGAGAAATCATTTACCGTAGATGTCTCGTGTAGTCCAGTCATTCGTCTATCGTTTCCTGAACCATATAAATCCATATGTTCGGGATGTGTTTTTGAAAGATTAAATACGGCGGTTTCAATGCTGTTTTCTACACCATCTCGCATAGACAGCGTGCTGAAATTAGAGTGACAACCAGAACCATTCCAGTCACCAACAACGGGTTTGGGGTCCAGACTAACTACGACATTGTGATACTCACAAACACGGTATAATAAATATCGCGACATCCACATATGGTCACCACAATCCAGACCCTCTGAAGGACCGATTTGATACTCCCATTGACCCTTCATTACTTCGGCATTTGTTCCTGCTATTTTAACACCAGCATCAATGCACGCGATATAGTGTTCGTCCATAATATGACGTCCAACCGCATTACCATAACCAACTCCACAATAATATGGACCCTGTGGTGCAGGATACCCATCAACTGGCCAACCAAGAGGCGTTTTTCCGTCCTTTTCAAAGAGCACATACTCTTGTTCTAATCCATACCAGGTCTTTTCTGCTGAAACGGTATCGGTTTCAAAAACACTTCTGGCGTATGCGCGATGGTTTGACTTAGCTGGTGTAACGCCGTCGGGTAGAATAGTCTCACACATCACCAAAATATGATCACCGCCACGCCAAGGATCACTGAAAATAGATACGGGATGAAGCATTACCTCCGAGTCGTTTCCGGGTGCCTGTCCTGTAGACGAACCGTCAAAATTCCAAATGGGAAGCTCACTTGCAAACTGTGGCATGAAGTCTAAAGTTCTACTTTTAGACCGAATATCATCACCGTTTCCTCCAATCCAAACATATTCAGCAATTACAGACATTATATTTATTAATGAAGACATTTATTTAATAGGTTTGTAAATAATATAAAATAAGCAAGATATAAAATATAAAATAATATAATCACGACCATATGATAATATTAGTGCTCGGTGGTTCCGGTTTAGTAGGTAATGGTATAAGACACATTATTTCAAATGATAATACGGACGATGAGTATATATTTTCGTCGAGTTGTCTATGTGACTTAACAAACTATGAAGAAACATTAGAATATTTCAGCAAGATAAAACCCGATAAAGTAATTCACTTAGCGGCGTACGTGGGTGGTCTTTTCCGTAATATAGATGAAAAAATGAAGATGTGGAATATAAATATAATGATAAACCAGAATGTTTTATCGGCGTGTCTTAAAACAAATGTAAAAACGTGTGTTTGTTGTTTATCTACTTGTATTTTCCCAGATAATACATCATATCCTATAAACGAGACGATGTTACATGATGGACCGCCTCACGATTCTAACTATTCATATGCGTATGCTAAACGAATGCTACACATAGGTTGTCGTGTTTATAACGAGCAGTATCCCGATAGATGTAATTTTATTTGTGTAATACCTACAAATATATATGGACCGCACGATAATTTTAATTTGAAAGATGGTCACGTGATACCTGCTTTAATACATAAGTGTTATTTATCCAAGAAAAATAACGAGAATTTTGTTGTTTATGGTTCGGGTTCTCCATTAAGACAATTTATTCATTCTCAAGACTTGGCCAAAATGATTATAAAAATCCTGCAAGAGCATAAGAAAGAAGTACCAAAAACAATTATTTTAAGTGTAAATGAATCCGATGAGATTAGTATAGGTAATGTTGCACGTTTAATATCTCGTGCGTTTGATTGGGAAAAAAGAATGGTATTTGATGATAAATATTCGGATGGACAATATAAGAAAACCGCTGATAATAGTAAATGGAAAGCATTATACGGTGACTTAAATACAATAACTATTGAGAGTGGGTTAGAGGATACTATTAAATGGTTTATAACCAATTACGATTCTCTCCGTAAATAATATAACAAAATGGCGAGTATAGAATGGTGTGAACGATATACGAACCAACAATTAGAAGATAATCGTTGGTTTAATGAACCGATAAATACGTTCAGTAATATAGTGTATTTGGTGTCTGTTTATAACACACGACAAATGGGTCATAATTTATTGTCTATATACAGTTCTTTATTGATGTGTCTCACCGGTATAGGAAGTATATGCTTTCACGGTTCGGGAACACGCGTTGGTCAGTTGTTAGATGAAATACCAATAGTATTATTATGCGATTCTTACATAAAAATGCTTGATATAGACATAAGGTTCTCTAGAAATAAAATATATGAGTGCTCTGTGTCTGTGTTATCATTATTATATATATTGACTGGTAACTACACCGTATTTTTAACTGTGATTACTAGTCAGGGTCTTGCTATGTCAGGACTAATAATAAATAATAATATTAATTATGGTATTAATATATCATATAATAAGGCGATTTTTGTATTTATTTTGGGTAAGGTTCTCTGGGAATACGAAAGATTTCTATATAGAAATAACGCATGTCCGCAAGAAGGAACACTTGTATATTTACACGGTGGTTGGCACGTTGCTACCGCCGTAATGCATTATTATATAGTGAAAGGTTCGCTCACATACTAAACAAGTAATGAAAATTTAATAAGACACTATTTTATCTTTG
>Ga0181412_1001035_pt1 | contig 11114 bp, 15 predicted proteins | sample 35SPOviralmetaG_FD_130113 | JGI IMG/M metagenome (GOLD analysis project Ga0181412, IMG submission 130113) | Marine viral communities from the oligotrophic San Pedro Time Series (SPOT) site, San Pedro Channel, CA, USA - 35 SPOT_SRF_2012-08-15 | ecosystem: Environmental > Aquatic > Marine > Strait... | reverse complement strand
GCGTTAATGCTACTCCCGGAACTATTCGAGTTAAGAAATCAGAAAGGAAGAAAAAAGTTGTTAAGACAATTGTAGTTAAGAAAAAACGAAGAGTTGTACTTCCTAAAACAATTATTAGAAAGAAACCAAAGGCAAAGAAAGCCCCTGCTAGACCTGCTATTAAAATGACAATGGTCGGTCCAAAGAAGAAGGTAAAGATTACAAAGGCTCAACGTGATCGGCTTAAAAAAGCTGCTGACTTGAGCGGTTATCAGGCAACAATTGATTTTTAATTAAGTATTTAGGGAAAAATATAATTGAAGATTTAATTTTATTCAATTATATAAAATGAAATGTTGTGATAATTGTAAATGTGATAAACCTATTATTGATGTAGCCATGTTTGTGCCTGAAGGCTGTGATATAGGTAAGGTTGAAATCTTTAAAGTTAATAAAAAGAGAGAGAAGGTAGGGCAGTTTATGCCCGGAATTGTAGAAAGTGATGAGGATCTAGATGACCCTGATTATGAACCAATAGATACAGGGTCTGATGACCCCTACGAACATGCGGATTTAACCGATGCCGATAAAGAAGAGTTAAGAAAAGAATTAGCTGATATACTTCTTGATATGGCTCAAGATGAACTCGATGAAATGAATAATTAAACTTTAGCATAATTTTGTTGCTCACCTGAACTATGTAACATGCAAGATGCTATATTTTGGAATTGCTTTACAGCTTCTAAATCTATTTTCTCGCTCACGAAAACGTGCCTTATGATATTAAGGGTTACATTTTTACCTGTAGGCTTAAACACTTCAGGAATTAATTTACCTAATTGATTACGGCTCATAGGACCGCCCTTTTTATTTTCCAATAAATACTTCCGGTCTATTTGGTTTAGTTTCAAAAACTTATTAATCACGCTATTCAATTCTTTGCTTACAGGGACACGTACTTCATTATATTTATTGCTAGTTTTATAATCATTCAAAATAAATGTCTTCTTTCTTGCTGACGTAATTAACAGATAATTTTTTGTTTTATCCACTACATCAGCCTCATTTTCAATTATTTGCATATCATAGTAATCCAACCTTAAAGGTGGCTGATATGAATACAGGGCTGAGACTAAACTCTTTTGGCTTTTAGGGTCTTTTCTTACCAAACTGCGAGTTATCTTTTTTAATTCCGCTAATGTTACCCAATTCTTCTCTTGGACTTCGGTTTTCTCATTTTTAGCTAATTCTTCGTTATATTGAGATCCTAATTCAAAACACTTCTTCCTGTATATCTCATATAACTCTTCTCTCTCATGTGTTGCTTTTAATACAATAAGAATAGATGATAAAAGGTTTCGTTGTTGAGTTATCTTGAAATCTTTAATCTCATCAAAAATTGCTGTTGGATTGGCGAGTTTCTCGGTGTCTTTAACATCAATGATATTGAGTTTCTTTAGGCTAAACATGTAGGTCTTTAGCGATGATTCAGCAATATGGGGGCGATCTGCCATAATCAGTTCTGCAATTGTCAGGGGTTGTGATTCCATTTATAATAATATATAACATATTTATTTAAATAGATTTATTCATAGAATATATAACTAATATGGGAAAGAAGACAATAGAAACTTTTATTTACAATGGAGCTTGTGACTGGTATCTACGCATTCCACTTACAAAACCTAAAGGAATGAGTTGTAATGAATATCACGCTCAATATTTTAAAACCGAGTATTTGCCTAAAGATAAATTCACTTTAAGACAAGCTTTAGAGAGAAGAACAGAAATGGTTAAAGAGGCTGAAGAACAGGGATTAAGAAAAAAAAACACAACTAGTATAAGAATTAAAACAAGTGCTTTTTTTGAAAAAGAAGAAGCTGATGGTCTTTACGAGAAATATAATAACTTATAAATTATAATATCCTATTATATTATAATGTATAATACTCAAGAGCAAGAGAGAAAGATATTAAGCACGATGACAGACAAACCAAAGAAACCTAAAAAGAAAACTGAAAAACAAATTTTCTTTATGAAAAAAAGCAATAACAGGGCGTCAAAATGTAAAAAAAAAATATGTACTTGTAATTTATAGATGGAAGATTCTAAAGAGATAATTGATTTTTTATTCTTATACATGCAAATGAGGAATTGTCACAGGTGGGGGTGGGTTGGATACAAACAATTCAAATGCTTAATAACTTATATTACAGGCATCAGGCAAGTTGATATATTACGATCCATATTCGAGAAAATGGTAAAAGAAGGTTATTTTCAGAAACGTAAGATTAATAGCAAAACAGATTATAAATTTATATTCTCTCTTACATGATTGGTTTAAACTGACTATCTAAATATAAATCATCACTAGAAAAGTTAACTACTAGAAATGAATTCCTTTTATCCGTTGCCTTTCTAAACATCTTAACAAAATCTCTCTTATTATCTAAATAATTAAAATCATCAGCTATACTATCTAACTCACGTGCCGAGTTGCTAAATAATATTGCACCACTTGCGTTTGACCTTATCGTAGTAGATAATTGAGTAAATTTTTGACTTGTTACTATACAAGACAGGTTAATATGCCTTCCATTACACATGATGCGTGATAAAGTTCCATTTATCTTTTTTTTAAGATCTCCGCCGAATGCTACATCATCAAATATAATTAATGAATTTACAGGCTTTTCATTATCACTTACAGCTTCCATAGCATCATCTTCTATTTTATCGTAAATCATTTCCAAAGACCCCTCGTTAAATTCCATAAAATTATCAGGGGGTACTTCTTTCTCCTGTTTAAGTATTCGCATTTTATTATCCATAGCGTTATTACTCACGATGTAAATGTTCTCTCCCTTAAAATGATCTTTGTAAAACTTATCTCTGAGCAATAAATTGAGAATTATTGTTGATTTGCCCGACAAAAATGACTTTCCAACGATAACAAGACGGAATGGAATATCAAAGATATCGCTCATCGCTGTATAGTATGAATCGCTTTTATCTTTTATTTTTAGGATCGTGTAATCTTTCATTATATATTATAGTGCGTTATTTTATAATAAATAAAAATCTTATATATTATAAAATGCCTGAAGAAGAAGAGTTGTTTGAAGAAAAAAACGTTAAAGTTGAAGTTAAAGAACCTGAACCTGAACCTGAACCTGAACCTGAACCTGAAAAAGTAATTGAACCAGAAAAAGTAATTGAAGAAATTAAAGAAGAGAAACCAAAAAAAAAGAAACGGCAATTATCTGAAGCCCAAAAGGAACGATTACGAGAAAACCTAAAAAGGGGTAGGGAAACATCTTTAGCAAACAGGAAAAAGAAAAAGAAATTAAAAGATATTGAAAAGGAAGAAAAAAGCAGAGCTGAAGATGAAAAGATATTTGAAAATCTTAAAAAGAAACTCAAGCCTAAAGAACTGCAAGAAGAAAATGACAGGTTGAAAGCTGAATTAGCTGAATTAAAAAAGCCTAAACCGAAACCGGAAAGACCACCCACACCTACGCCTGATGTAGCCGAAAATCAAAAAGTTGAAGCACCAAAAATGCCTACCATCACCGAAGCACCCAAAAAGAAGGTTTTAACTATGAAGCAGAAACGTAATATGCTCAAGGGATTGTAGGTACATCGAGTTGTTGCGTGATCCTAGCAGGGATATTGACTTTAGTAAATGAAAGGTGTCTGTACTTCTTCCCTAGCTTGTAGTTCTCATCATTCATTGATCTCCATACGCTCATTCCTGATATTTTATGTTCGTCTGTAATTTGTTTTTTAGTAAAGTAAAATTTAGTTTCAATCTCTCCATCAGGGTGAGTTATATCGCATTTATAAGTAAATGTTTTTGTTCTGGTTGCTCTTGTGAAAGTCATTCTTGTTATATATAAAGTGTTACTCTTTATATTATTTTGTTTCAATTTTTTGAAATAAAATAAAATATCTAGACAATCTATAATGAGCTATTCATTTATTTACGGACAATACTTTTACTTGCCTGAAGTTATTGAGATGATTAATAAGGTTGAGATAGAGAGAAAGACTAAAAGGCTAAATGGTGAAACGATGGATATCACCTTTGCTAATCAATTGAAAAACTTACTCAAGGGGGTAGAAGATGAGAAAGTAATTCGGCTGCCTGCTTAAGCCTAGCTAATTCTCTCTTTAACTTTTTATTTTCCTCTTCTAACTCTTGTAACTTCTTATTCTCTTCACGTAACTCTTTAATCATTTTATTTTTAGTTTCAGAACTGCAATTTTCTATGCTCCACAGGTGGTTATCTACGATCCAGTTATGCGACATGTAATTATAATATAACAGAATATTATAATTAAATCATTTTATAACGGATTTCATCTAATCAATCACTATCCCATTTTGTTGCTTTGTGCCATTTTTTTACCTGTTTTTGAACTATCCTTATATATACAAACATAAATAAAATATTTCACTTTATATATATATACTTTTTTTATAAAAAAAAAGGCAACAAAGGCAACAGAGGTGATAGGTGAGACCTGTAAGGTGTTAATGATTGATTAGATGAAATCCGTTGTTACCAACAGAAAAAGGCAACAAAAAAACAACAATGTCTACAAAACTACTCATCTTCATCTATTACAATTTTATTAACTAACGCATTTGTAACAACCTGTTTATTAAATCTAATAGCATGTTCTGGATTATCCTGAAATCTTGATTTCTTTCTTGTTGTTACACCAATATTATTTAACAATGGAACTACTTGTTTATTCCAACCAACCTGTTGCCAAGAAAAGCCTTGATCTATACAATAATTTTCATATTCTCTCTTGAATATAGTTTTTTTAATAATGATTTCATTTGATTTAATCTTGTAATCATCATCGCTAAACAATTCTTTATGTTTATCATTCTTTACGAGATAATCCATAAAAAAATAAACAAAAGCTACGTTTCTGTATTTCATATTACTAGCAACTTCAGTTTCAGGTATTTTTCTAATATTAAAATCTGTAAGATCTACATTCATTAAATAGTCCATGATTGTGTAAAGACAATCTTTATCTTTCATAATTTTACGAAATGCGTCAAAATGCTCTTGTGTTGGTTTAACAGGGTCAGCTTGTACGATAACAAACCGCCTAGAATCAGCCTTAACCTCAATTGGTGTTAAATTGTTAGTAGCGGCAATCCATCGAGCGTAGTTTCTTTGCTTGTATTGGTCTTTACCTTTTTCTTCAATGGTCAAAAAATCAGTTGTGATTTTACCTTTAAGAGAGTCTTTATTACCGAAACCATCTTTAGCAGTCAATTCATTAAGATGAATTAATAATTTGTTTTTTAATGATGAGTTAAATTTACCAAAAATATGGCTCATGTCTTCGGTTTTAAACATTAAATCTCTTCCTAGTAAATTTGCAAGTAGGTCTGTTAAAAGGTCTTTACCCCACCCCTCGTCAGACTTCATCAATAAACAGACTCCCGGAATTTCGGTTGGTTTTTGAAACATGTGAGCGAAATATTTAATAAAATAATCTTTTACGTGTTCTTGGTGATTAACAATAATAGATATTTGTTTTTCAAAAAGTTCAACAGCTTCTGTTATTTCTTCATAATCGGCTTCCTGACAATCTGCGTAGGCAAACCCCTTAAATGTATTATAAACATCTTCAGGGCAATCATCTAGGGAAGGATAGAAATCTAGTCTTTTATATTCTCTCTTATCAGCATCTTGTACCCATTTATTAAATATAGGAACTTCATCACATTTACCTTTTGATGTGTCTACGAATTTATAATGCCCTACAGCATATTGGAAATCTCTAGAATTATAAACATAATAATCATCTCCGTCTTGCTCTACGAATCCAATCGGCTTACGGATCATAAAATGATTTTCTTCAAATACTTGTTTAACATTTGCATAACTATTAGATTTATAAACTTGGTCATACGCAGGAGGCAATCTATTTTTAAAAACATCACTATTTTCAATTTCATCATTGAATTCCTTAATATCCCATTTAATGCCGTAGTCACTTGTAATTTCATTTAGAATAGGTACTTGTTCTGTTAATTCTTTAGAGAGATGTAAGCCATCAAAAATAAGAGAAGCTACCATTTCCTCTTCAGGATATTTTTCTTTATAATAATTATATACTTTCATTAAAATCTCATTTTCAAAAATACACATAATAGCATTTATAAACTTGCCTTTTTTATTTTTTCCTGTTTTTTTATAAACGGAATATTTTTGGATTTCAACAGGTAATTCATTCCATAACTTATTTTGGATAATTAAAAATTCTTGATTAATCCTATTTGCTCGATGATTAGCGAATTGTCTGTCAAAATTACCATTAAGAGTTTTCAGGACATCAACTTTAGTAAGCCCTGCGTGTTCTAGGAATTCTTCTCTCTGTTCAATATAATCATTAAGTGCTGGAAACTCTTTATTAAAATCAACTTTATAAAAATGCTTCATAACATATCTAATGATCGTAGGGTGAGCGTTCTTCATATCATAATCATTGTAAAAGTTGGAGCAAAGAAAGCCTCGTGCAATTCTTTTCATTTTTGCTAATCCATAGCCTTGAGCGAAAAGTCTGCCGTCTGTTTTCATATTTCTAGAATAATTATATTTAACTTCAACAGGTTCTTGTTTTTCTAAATGGAATTTTAAACATTTTTTCATCTCTCTAATATGAGTTTCTTTACTCATCTCTTTTTCACCTTGAGCTTCTTCTGTTTCGTTCCACATTAACTCTTCAAACTCTATATCAGGTAAGGAATAAGCCCATTGAGCACGTTCTAAATCAATTTGTTCTTTCAGGACTAAAGTCATATTAATATACTAACATGTTATTTCTTTATATATTAATTTGATTTACTTAATATTAAGTTTTCCAACTAAATATTAAATTATTATTTTTTTATTATCTTTCCAGTCTCCATCTTCAACCTGTAAAACCGAATAATAATTCTGTTGCTCACATACGAGAAAACTAAGTTTTTCATTTGCTAAAATAAATACAATCTTATGATTGATAATTTTACAGATGTCATTCATATAGTCGTTATGTAATTTCCAAGCAATTATTTCTATTAGTTCTAAAGGGAGATGATTATCTAGAAAAGATATATATGAAATTTTTATGAACTATAGAGAGAAAATTAAATATGGCTTAATAATTCTTAGGCATAGCTGATCTTGTACTCTCCACCTGAAACATCAATCCGCTTGGCAACCTCTGCAAAAATATGGATATCCATAGGGTAGAAATTGCCGACAGAAGACGTAGGAGTATCGGTAGCAAAAGTCCCTGAAGTTCTAGGAGATGACGTAGTGCCTGTGCGGGTGAATTGGAGCTGTAAATCGCTGACTCGGTCTTGTACGTTACATCCAATCCAAGAAGAGTTGCCAACCCACACACCTTGCTGTGCCGTAGGTTCGCTTCCAGCAGTCCAAGTAGCCCCAGTCTCACCGACAACCTCACCAGCCGTAACAATGCCACCAGCGGTTAAAATTCGAGGGTGAGTTTCATTAACGCCCACCCAGTTAGAGCAAGGACGACCAACAGGAGCAAGAGTAACACCATTTTCCTGTGTAGCAGTAAGAGAATATTTAGAATCCAATCCTACAGATTCAACATTAGCTCCGGGACACATATTGAGATCACCCCAAGTATCGGCACACAACATCGTCATAGCAGCAGGTGAAGTGACACCACGCCCTGCGAGAACGTTTCGTCCATTAACTCGAATATTAAATTGTTCTTTATGAAGGGCTTTAGAGCCATACTGACCAAGACCCCTAATAGCGGTAGATGAGCCATCAGCAACAACATCATAAAGGTAATTTTGCATGTTTTGGTAAACTTTAGAAATCATAACACGTGAGACCGCTTTATTTTGGAAACCATTAATGCGAAGATTAACAGATTGAACCACAGCAGGAGCTTGAGTGGTATCAGCCGTAATGCTAGGAACTTGCGGTATTTGAGATTGGTCGTGCTCTACAGCCACCCATGAAGCAGAGACTAATTGTTTATTGAGTGAGGCAACAAGTGCGTCATCAACAATCTCATCAACAATCAAAATAGGAACAGACTTTTTAAGATCGGTTACATTTGTTTGGTTATTAACTAAAGCATCGTTAGCCCTGTGGTATTCAATAACAACTCGTAGATTTGGAAAAAGAGATGTAGAGAGATGAGAAATGCTGTTAAGTATTCCAAAAATCTCACGCAGGTCAAGAGTTCCTAGAGTGTCGGCAGCACCCTGACTAACGAGTTTAGGGTCATTAGACAAAAGCTCACCTGTTGCTCCAGCACTCCAACCAAGCTCACCTCCCACCATACTTTTAAAAACATTATCATTTTGAGAGTTAGTGTGGAGAGAATTTTTAAAGGTGAGCCAGTTTCCAACATTACGTAATGAATCAAGTTCTTCATTTCCATCAAGCAATTGAATTCGGTCAATTACAGATGCTGCTCCCGGACCAAAATGATAAACATTATTTGGTCCTGTGTTAGAAAGACCAATATTACCTAAACGAAGAGTTGGCATGTAAGCTTCTCCACGATTAGCCAATCTGAACTCCGCACGTGATTCAGATGTAAAGACAGGGTCGATGATTTGAGATTTTACTGAACTAGAAAAAATAGACATGTTATAAATTAGGAATAGATAAAAAAATTTAGGTAAAAATATTTTTATCTCTCTATATATAAATGGAATCTGTATTTGGACCGGAAGAATTAAATCTAACAACAGATGCATCAATAAGTGATGTAGCTCATGTTTACACCGCTGAAGAAATCGCCTTAATGCTTGGTGCGTTAGGAGCAATGGTTGCCTCAATCATTTACTCGGTAAAAAATATAAAACATAGCAGTTGCTGTCTAGGTCTAGTATCGTGTGACCAAAGAACGGAATTACCTGTTTCTAAAGATTCTATAATTTTGGAATCTCACGTTTAATAACTTCTAACTAGCAAAGTTAATGCTGCTATATTTTCTAATATAATATCATCGTAGGTGGAAGAGAGAACTCTAAATCTTAATTGTCTTGTTGTTATTGTTCCTCTATTTTTGATTCCTATATAATTAAGAGTAGCAGGTTCAAACTGCAAAAGTGTATTAGCTGTTCCTGATATAGGAGTCATTTTAGCAGGAATTGTTGCTAAAATATTTCTTCTAGATCCTCCACTCTGTGCTGAACGTTGCTGTGATTGGAGTCCGTAACTATCATAACTATCTAAAGTAAATGTTTGAGTATCTACAATATAATTATCAGGCAAAGAAGCCAAAGAAAAAACGTTTGGAGAAGTCCAAAAGAAGCCTTCAGGTACGTCGTAATTTTCAGAACCTGCTAAATTTGGAACTTCTGTCGGTGGAATAGCTGTAAAAAAAGCGTCTAGTCTTAACTTATTTGAAGGAAAACCTAAAAAGTTAGCTAAAGATGTGTTTCTGTTAGACGGCGGAACAAAATCAAGAGCTCCATTTAATTCTGTACTATTAGGTGTTTCATAATCAATTAAGGTGGTTAAAGCAGATGTAGTGGTTGGAAGATAAGTGTCAATAAGTCTAGGTGGTACCATACCCCCATTTTCAGGAAAAGCAAAAGGGTCGAGAGAGACACCGATATTATCTAAAACGATATTATCTTTACCTTCCAAAAGACACAGGACAAAATAATAGTCTTCAGAAACATCAAAAGCAAGACGAGGCATCGGTGCGGCACTATCTGACCCTGTTCCACCTACGGCACTATTCTGATTAACAATTCCTAAAAAGTCCCCACTATCTAAACAGATCTCAAAAACATCATTTTTATTTAAAGGATTTGCGACAACGTGATTGATTGGCGTAGAAGCCGAGTTGGTGTAAGTTCCCCCTTTAATTTTATATTGAATGGCTTGAGCCTGTCCCCTTATTTTAATTTGGTATTCAAAATCAGCTTCAGTAAGCGTGGAATTATTCAATTTTGCTAAACCATCTTTACCTTTAACAAAACCCATAATAGCACTATCTTCGCCTGTAGCATTAAGTCTTCTAAACCTAGCTCTAAAAGAACCAGTAGATTTAATAATTGGAACACTTCCGTACATATAACATTCATTTAAATTATTTGTTGCGGTGTCGGTATCCCTGAAAGCTCCATATTCCCCTGCTTGATATTCTTCTAATTTAAGAGGCTCGGCACTAGCAATACCATTTTCAACCCCCTGATTATTGACAACAAAAGACATAGGAGGAAAAGGACCACCTAGACGAGCAGTTGCAGTAATAGGAAAAAGAGGTGATGGTGTAGCTCTAATTTCAGTTTTGCCTTGATCATTAGCTTCAACTCTCCATTGAATATTCATAGAGGCAGGTGTGGTTATCATAGATGAGTTTCGGTTACAGGCGTTAGCAATAGAATCAAGAAGAGTAACATCATTAGCATTAGTATACGTTCCCTGTGGTATAATTTCCCCTGTGTTGGTGGGAGTATCAGGAAGTGCTAAACCGACAGCCTGAAAATTTATATTGTTATTATCATTATTAAGAGAGAAAGCATCACTTCTTCTCTCTAAAGTTAATGATTGAAGAGCAATTTCAGAGTTCTCAGGAATAATAATATCTTCGTTAAAAAGTCCATTAAAGACTCCATCTCCACTTGAGCTTGTTAGTCTAATAAGTTTTTGAGGCATTATATATATCTTAAATATTTTTTATTATTGATAAATAATATTTACTGAATTAGTTTAATTTGAATATCTGTAGGTCCTCCGTTTCTGACAAAAGAGTGCATATTAGCCTGTAATTCTTCGCAATAAACCGATGCCAAAGGAGCACCGCTGTCTGAGTGGAGCGTCATGTAAAGAACCTCGCCTTCAGGGTCGTACGTGCCTGTATCAATTCGATTAGCAAATTCAATAAGTCGTGAGTTAAGATGTTGATGTTTAGGTTTGCCGAGACAATAAAATTGACATCGCTCACCAGCTCTAATAAGATTGGTTGATGCGTTGAGTGCGTAGGCGTGAGCCGAGTGGTAGAAAGCCCCTGCGTCGCCTGAACCTGTTGGTTTGGTATAAATTACAAAAAATGGAGCTTGGTTGCCGACATCAGACCACGTGTCAATAGATCCTAAAAAGCTC
>Ga0181412_1001027_pt1 | contig 11152 bp, 14 predicted proteins | sample 35SPOviralmetaG_FD_130113 | JGI IMG/M metagenome (GOLD analysis project Ga0181412, IMG submission 130113) | Marine viral communities from the oligotrophic San Pedro Time Series (SPOT) site, San Pedro Channel, CA, USA - 35 SPOT_SRF_2012-08-15 | ecosystem: Environmental > Aquatic > Marine > Strait... | reverse complement strand
TCTATTGGAGCAGTCATATATTAATGAATTAGCACCCGCACTAAATTGTTTTAACGCACTTGGACTAAATCAGGATAAACTACGAGACAAATACAGAAGGTATTATATTAAACATATTGATAAAATAAAAGAGAAAAAAAAAGAAATTATTAATTGTTGCTGTGGTTCTAAAATTCAAAATAATCATATACAGCGTCATTATCGCTCAAAAAAACATCTTGAATACGTATTACAAAATTCCCTTCATTCTACGCATTAATTCCCTATTAGTCATTACTGGTTTAGCGGGGGGTGGAGGTGTTGTCTCTTTCTTTACAACTTTATTATTATCTTCTTTAATAATATGGTTTTCCAATTTTGGATTTACAGCAACCTTTTTTGGTTTTTTTGGCGTTTCAACTTTTTTCGCTACTGGTTCTACTACAACGGGGGCAGGGTTATTCTTCGCCTTCTTTAACTCCGCCAACTCTTTCCGCAGAGCATCTAATTCAGCAGAATTATCCGCCGATTTTATTTTTTGTTTTTTTACCGCATCGTCAATTATTTTCTGTTCTACTTTATCAAGTTCTTCTTGTCTATCAATTTTTTTAACATAAGCATTTTTTTGTCTATTTTTTAATGCCGTCTCTCGTCCTTTTTTTAATTGTTCTCGCAGTCGGTCTTTGGTCTCCTGTGATACAACTCTTTTTTTTTTGGTTAATTTTTCCCCCTTTACTTCCGCCACAGGGACAGGGGGAATGTCGCAGTTATTTTTTGGTTCATTTTCTGTGACTGGTTCAGGTGTGGGTACGGCAACTGGTTCAGGGGCGGGGGCAGGTGCTTCCTCAAAAATGGTATTTTCGGGTTTTTTTGTTTTTTTCGGCATACTATATACTAAATACATAAAATAATTTTATATTCTTTTTGTAATTAAACGTTATACTATGTCTCATCTTCGGCATCTTGCTGGTAAAATAATAAGAAAAGAATTAATCCAATAAAAAAAACTTCAAACAAATTCATATAATAATACGCTATATTATAAAATAAGAATATATAAATGGATAGTAAAACAAATTCAAGATTAAATAGAAAAGGGAACGATTTACAATTTAAAGATGATGACTATGAAACTGAAACAAAAGTTTTAAAAGATTTATTACCATTTATTGAAGAACATACTATTATATATGACCCCTTTTTTTGTAACGGGAAGGTAAAAGAAGAATGGGAAGAATTAAATAAAACGTGTTTAAATGAAAAATTAGACGCTTTTAATAGAGAACACCCTGCGGAATTTGATATAGTTATTAGTAACATTCCATTTAGTTTAAAAGAAAAATGCGTTGAACTTGGTTTTGAATTAAATAAACCTTTTATATTATTAATGCCGATAGATGCGATGGGGTCTAAATGGATTAAAAAGTACTGGGATAGATTACAATTTATAATACCGAATGGAAGGTATAGTTTTTTTAAAAAATCCAATAAAGATAAAAAATCCTCAGCGTGGTTTGATACGATGTGGGTCTGTTATGGAATTAATTTATCACAAAAAATAATTAAATTAGATTAACTATACAAAAAAATACAACTATACAAAAATACGCCTTAAAATAAAGTATATCCTATATAGGGAAATTCATTAAAAAAAAAATTCTCATTTTGAAAACACTTTTATTGAAAAAAAGTGTATTTTTGTATCTTAATGTAACAAATAAAAAAGTAGTAAAGACCCCCCTTACTGGAAACGCTCTAAAATTCACTATACAAAAATAATGCGTTTTTGTATAGTTTTTGTATAGTACTATACAAAATTGTATTATAATTGACTTTCTATAACTGCCTTATACTGAATATGGGTTAATCCCCGCTCATTATTGAATGTTGTCTCAATATTTTTATTAGTAAATCCTTTCAAATAGTCTTTTGCTTTCTTCATTTTGAACGGAGAATGTATTTTTTTCAATAAATCGCCGATTAATTTATTAGAAATAAAATCCTTTTTATTATCTGTAAATACAAAATAATTCAGTAGTTTATCAACGTCTGTCTCATTATCTAAATCTCTTGAAACTTGTAGCGAATGAGGGTATTGTTTTTTATTGTTATAACATTCTGTAATCATAGAGACAAATTCATTAACAACGTCTTTTCGTTTAATAAATACATCTTTAACTTTATCGTCTTTTTTAATGTATTTAATGTTTTTAAATTTTGTCTCTTCACCATCTCCAACAAACTTACTAATAAAATTGAAACATTTACTTGTTTTTAAAGCATCAGTAGGGCAACACTCGGGTTCGTCGTTAAAGGCACATAAGAGCGTTGCCTGTATTCTAATATTTTGTTCGTCTGTATAATTTTTCCTTACTTCAATTTCATCGCCTCCACTTGTAATCATTTTAATTTTATTTCCATCAAACATAGCATTTCCCTTGTTAGGGGCAATCGGTAATTCACTCATAAGAATAAAGCGTTTAAATTCATACGGCAACAACCAACTCATTTTTTTAGCAACATCGCCCATCGTCTGCTGATATACTAACTGCTCCCCGCTACTGACCCCACAATAACTACCAAATGAATTTTTAATAAAATCAATCAATAAACTTTTCCCGCAGTTACGTTCTCCTGTAAGCATTCCCCACACCTTGTCTCCAACTGCCCCCCCAGCACTCCTACTAACATAATATAAAAAATAATCTCTCAATCTACAACGTTCTGTATAGTCATCTCTTTCTTCATAACAGGTAAAAATAGGGTTAAGCACTTTATCATAAATTTCTTTTCTAACGTCAGGGTTAGACTTATTTTCATAATCCCTTTCAATAACATAAAAAGTGTTTCCATCGGGTAAATTAAATGTCTCATTAGTAAAATCCCAATACCCATTTTTAAAATATAGTTTATCTCTCGTCCAGTCCCATACTCTCGCAACAAATTCATTATCACGGGGTGAGTTCAAATAAATATATTTAATTAAATCCTCAATATATTTCATAGATGTTTTTAATTTTATACTTTCTGCTTTTTCGGGGTCGTAAATCCAAATGTCTAAATGATTAGTTATGAGAGAAAATAGTTCAACGTAAATATAATCTTTAACAGCAAACCCTCTGCCGATTACCCATTTAATTCCATTATTATAATAATAAACATCATTACATCTATAAATTTTATTAAGCAATAGCGTCTTATGTAGTTCATCACTAATTTCATCTATTGTATCAGCAACAATAGAGAGACACTCTTCTTTATCCAAATAAAGTATAGTTTCATAAACGCTCGTATCCATTTCTTTTTCGCTCCATTTAATTTTATAATGTTTCGTTTTATTATTGAGTTCTTTTACAAATTTTTCAGGGTTTTTAATTTTGTCTCTATCAACCATAAACCCATCATACATTAGCACATTCGGCGTAGTGAGTTTAATAACTTCTTGTAAAATTTTGTTTTCCAGTTCGCAACAAATGTTACTGACTAATTTACCATAGGTATTATCATCGTTATGATTTTTTCTTTTGATTTCTTTCCATTCCTTTTTATAAAATTTAGGCAATTCCCGCTGAATTCTTTTAATTTCCTCATCATATTGTAAATAAAATTGAGATTTAATTTTTGCTTTATTTTCCAATTTCAATCTTTTATTTTCGTCGTACAAAGATGTAATAAATAATTGTTTTGCCTCTCTTCTTTTAATATTTTCATTATCGCAAAAATCGTTTAATGTAATGTCTCTTCGTTCTACATACTCTTCCAGTCTTCTACATTCAATTTTATTTTTCTTACATATATACAATAGAATAGAATTGTGAGCACAGACCATATCAAAATCGTAATATTTATCGCCACATATTGCCCCCCTAAACATTCCCCACAGGGGTTGTATTCCTTGTCGGGCATACACTCGTCCTGTCGGTTGTTTCGGTGAATGGTTATATTCCACGTTTAAAACGTAATTATTTTCTTTCATTCGCATACAATAATTTTTAATCATCGTATATTGTTCTCTGTAATTTTCCTCTAATTCATTATCTTCAACTTCAAATTTCCATTCGCTTTGTTTTACAACGTTTAAAAATCCGCTATACGATATAGTCGCAAGTTTATCAATAATTTCTTTGTTCCCAACCTCGCTTAAATGGTTAGTCATATTATTATAATTGTTTATTAGTGTTTATATGCTTTAAACGCAAATAGTTATATAATGATTATAGTTATAAAATGACTTAAATAAAAATGTTTAATTATGTTAGTTATGCCTCGCCCTAATAAAGGTGTTAGTAGTCAAAAAAAAATAGACTATGCCTCATCGTATTATCAAAAAAAAAAGGAAACGTATGGTATGAAGGTGTTTTGCGAATGCGGGTGTATTGTAAGGCGAATGGGTCTTATTCAGCACAGGAAAAGCGGTATTCACCGATTACGTTTAGAACTAATTGAGGGGATTGATGAAACTACTGAAAGTGAAAGTGAAAGTGAAAGTGAAAATAGTGAAAATGAATAAAAATAATATATTATATTATTATATAATATGTCTTACAGGTCAATAAACGATATTAATAGAATAAATGAATTGAGACAACAAGCGAATTTACCATCGGGAAGCACTATTAAACAAATCGGTAAAGATACATTAAATAAAGGTAAAGAAGAAGTAGCGAACTCATTAGAAACGATAGGAAATGAACTTATCTCTCAATCTCTAACTAAAACATTAGGGTCAATAGACAAAACATTAAAAAATCTCACGGGCGGAAGTGCTACACACACAGCATTATCTATGGCGAAAAAAGCAATTAAGGCAAAAAACGTTCCAAAAGCACCAGCACCGACAGGGGAGCAACAGAATGAAGCGTTTGACCCATCATCTGCTGATGAACCTACTGCCCCTGTAACAAGACCCGACCCCGATTTACCGAAAGGTACGCCAAGCGAACAACCAGCAGACGAACCGATTGAACCGACACCATCAGCAACGGAGAGCGGAGGAGATGATTTAGGCGATGATGTAGTTAAATCAGGTGAGAAGGATTTAGTAAGGGAAGGAGAAAAAGACGTAGAGGGAGGAGTAGAGGACACGTTAGAGGGACTGACGGGGGAGAGTGCGAGTATGGACGAGACACCAATAGGATTAGCAATTACAGGAGCGTTAGGAATAGCGACACTTGTAGCGGGTATATTTACACATAAACATAAGGAAAGCACACCTACACCAGTCATACAACCACAGCAACAATTTACGCCAACGAATTATTCATCACAGATGGGTATTTAATAAATCCAATTAATACATTTAATTTAAAAATTTAATATTGAATAAATATATAGAAATGGAAAGTTTGATGAAATACCCCGCCCTCCAAAGTGATTTTAAATCAGGAAGCGTTGCCCGAAATTTAGTAGATATGGAATTACCTGCTAATATGGGCGTAGTGGATTTAAGCAGAAGTTACGTATCAGTAAAAGTTTTAGCAGATAAACCGAACTCTCAAATTGCGACAGGGATTGTAAATGCTTTTTGTGATTTAAGGAATGAGGATTTATCCGTAGGACACACGCCGTTGAGGACGACATCGGGTTTTATCCGCCACGCCTCTATGTTTTCCGCTATGAAAGGTAAAGTTGAGGAAATTAGAGAAGTTTTATGCCTACGAAATAATTTAGCACATTACGTTAAAAATGACGAACAGGTGAATGGGGCGAAGGGGAACGTTTGTGTTGATTCCACTAAACAGGAATTTTCGGCGACACAGCAGAACGAGTTGGTTGGTGTAGGAAATGAAGCATCACGGGAACAGACGATAGACATTCATATTCCATTAAGCGAGATTTTTGATAGTTGCTCTAATACGGGTTATGATACTAACGCTATGGGAAGGACATCTTTTCATTTTGAGTTTAACTTTGACCGAATGTTTGGCGACAGCGTAGAAAGCAATTTGGGTGCGAACACTAAATTTAAAAACGCTAATAGAAAGCGGGGGGGGCAACCAATCTCACAGATGAGTGACCCTGTAACGGCGGGGCAATTGACGAATGCGACTGGCGGAAATGTAGCAATTACAGACGCTATACTTACGGCAAGTGATTACCCTGATATTAGACGATGCCCTTTTTACAACGGGCAAGTTGTAAATTATTTAGTCCAAATAAGTGATGCGGGTGCGGGGACTGATAATCAAGCGATTGTTGAGGCACAGAATAGAATTAAATCTATTACACGCTCGGGAAATACCGATAAACTGGTTATAACGTTAGAAAATGACGCAGTTTTGAATTTGCCGACTGGTAAGAAAGTTGATACTTTGGCGAGTGGTGGGCGAGGGCGACAATTGCTTTTAGACGCAGACGGAGAGGCGGTGGTAAGAACGACAGCAGAACCGAGTGCTGGTGATTATCTCCGTATTGACGACGTTGAGTTAGTAGTACAAGCAGACCCGAGTGCTTCTGTTGAAAGTCCGTTTGTTTTTGCTACGTACCCGAGCGAACAGGACACCTACGCCCCCCGCAATTCTCTGTATAGGAATTATGAAATACCGCCGAATTGTAGAAATGTTTTCATTTTTTTCACTCCGTTTAGAGCGTTTAGTGCCGAACCGCAATTGAGTGAATACCGATTATCTGTTGATAATGTTGATGTTTTAGGAAGAAAAGTATTTGTCCGCTCCCCTATGGACGTTGAACTCAAAAATTCTGCCCTGACTAACGCAGGTATTAGGGTTGGGAGTTTAGAAGAGCGACGCAAAAACATTTTTGAATCACGTATAGACAATACAGACGCAGGGTCATATAACGAAGCGATTATGTTTCCCGTAGAGATGAAGCAAGTTAGTCAAAAACTCGGTTTAGAGTTAGTCGCAAAAGCAGGGCAGAACCTCGCAGGACATCATATTATTTATTATGAATGTTTAAAACAACTCTAACAACTCTAACAAGTCTAAAAAAAAAATACAAGAGACAAATTAATTAAATATATTTATAAAAAAAATTATATATATATTTAATATAATGGATAAACCCGTAGTGTATCACGAGATTACGCCCGAAAATAACGTATCCTCCACGAATGGATTTCAGGAGCATAATAGTATTGATTTTGTGCTTTCAGCAGACAATAGAGTATTAAAACAAAATTCAATTAGACTGGATTTTGACGTAGAAGTCTATACCGATTTATCTGCTAATACAAGAATTACACAAACGACTAAAATCGGTTATGAAAATAAAATTGGGGGACATTCTTTCTTTTCTAATTGGAGAACGGAAGTCCAAGCGAGTGGTCTAATTGAGACGATTAGCGATTATGGTCGCTGGGTAAATATGCTTACATCAGCATCATTACCCGAAGAGGCGATGTACTCATCTAAATATCAGGCGGAGGGTAGGGGTGTTTTGGTAGATGATGGGCGATATGCTTTACAGCAGGTTAATCCTAACGTTTTACCACGAAACACGGGTGGCGGTGGAATTACTGCTGATTATACTGGGAAGGCAACAAATAGTCACCTATCAATTTCCCCGCTCATCTGCGTAAATCGGTCTATGGGCGGTGCGTATTCATTTAATAAAAATGGTGCGTTGCGTATTTCGGTGGATTGTGCTAAAATTGGAACTGCTCTTTTTGGCGGTGACTTACAGGCGAATGCCTCTGCTGGTTATAAACTCAAAAACGTAAAGATGCGATTTATCTCAAACCCTGACGCTGGTAATGAACCAAAAATGATGATGAATACAATTGTGGGTATTAAATCCACAATTAATTCTCAATTCGCCAATATTTCATCTCGTGTGCCTCTTAAAGCGTGTAATGCGGTCAGTATTTCTTATTTAGAACAATCAAAAGAGACAAGTAGGTTAGAAAATTCTTATGCTTTGGAGGCATTTCCATCTCAAACATCAATTCAGTTTTTATTTAGCGATGCGACAAATAAGTTTATCACTTATCGCTTACAGGACAGGGAGGACATTCTGCGAAAGGGACTTGATGCGTTGAGTGATTCGGGAATGAATACGATAGACCCCGCTCATATTAAATCAAATAACGGGACTATTGCTGGACTTGGATTTCAGCAGTTTCTTGACCTGACTTCTCAAAAATTCAGCGTTCAATTCCAAACCTCATCTGCTCTTATCGGTTCCCGCCCCCGTAACGTGTTTCTTTTCTTTGCTGGAATGCTTGAATTACAATAAGTGGATTTACCCTCTGCTATTTCCATAACAATTGGTCGGCAAAATATGACGGCGTTCCTACTTTTGTTCTTGTTTTTTGGTGTCTCGCTTTGTACGCTGTTTTTCTTTTATCAGCAAATGTTTTACCTTTTTCTTGAATAAACGTAGGGTAGTCGCCGTATCCTGTCGCTCCTACACTCGCCACCTTTTTCCCTCCCTTAAATACATCTAACTTCTTTTTAGTGTTAGATGCCTTTTTAACAACAACACCTAACCTTTTAGCGTTTTCCTTTGTTCTGTTTTTTATTACGTATCCCATTATATATACAAGAGACAAAAAATTAAACAGAAAATTCTTTAAAATTAGTTAAATGTGGGTAAGGTGTATCAGGTCTTTCGTTTAAACTCACATCAGGACTGCTGTCTATGTCTTGCGTTTTAGTAAGATGTAATTCACGTTTCGCTAATATTTTATGTATCGCTGTTATATCTTTGTTTTTTAATTTAAATTGTGATAAAGACCTGTTATGTAAGTCAATATTATATTCACTATTATTAAATTTACAAGAAGATTTACAAGAAAATAAAGAAATAATAAATTTAATAACACCCATTATAATATTGTATGGATTATATTTTGTCTCAATCTCTACCTCCTGAACTGGTTTATGTTATAATGAAAGATATTCATAAACGTTATATGTTAGAGTTAGAGGAAGAAATAAAAAATAATATAGTATGGATAAAAACTGCGGAGGGGGTAAATTCATTTTTGGTAGGAAAAACCTCAAATAATCCATTTTACCCGTTAAGAAAATATATTGATTATTTATAATGGTTAAAACTTATAAGCAAAAATTTAACGCTAAACATAATCAACCAAAGGATAAGAGTAATTCAATAAAAGAAATAGCAAAAAAGTCTAATATAAAATATTCTAACGCATTAAAAATTGTGAAAAAGGGTGAGGGTGCTTATTTTTCCAATCCATCGTCAGTACGTTCGTTTGTAAAATCGCCGAGACAATGGGGAATTTCCCGTTTGTATAGTGCGGTAATGGGCGGTAAAGCAAAAAAAATAGATAAAGATTTATTAAAATAATTTTTTGTCTCGTTATAATATAAAATGTTGTTAAGTGCGGAAGAGATGTTTAGAGAGTTAAAACCGAATAAGGATAGAAAAAAACCAAAAAAAACCGAGAAACAATTATTTTTTGTTAAACCTGAAACAATTAAATGCCCGAAAGGTATGAAAGTCTGTAAATGCGGAATTAAAGCGAAGTGCGTTCCAAAAAAAAAATAATAATCTAACCCTTAAATATGTTGGCGACACATTTAAAGTGGGCGAAAAATGATGACTATACTACGCCACAAGAGGCGTGGGATACAATACTACAATTTATTCCAAAAAGCGAAAAATTATGGTTGCCGTTTTACTATAACGGCGATGCTGAATTTAAAGTCCAAAGTTTAGGGTATGATGTAGAACATCATCAATTAGATTTTTTTGAATATGATTTACCCGAGCATATGGTAATAGACAATCCACCCTACGGCATCAAGAAAGAGGTCATCAGTCATCTAAAAAAAAGAAATAAACCTTTTGCGTTATTGTTGCCTCTTCACACATTAGAAAGGAACTACATTTACGGAGACAACGCATTACAAGTATTAATTAAAAAAGGTAAGTTTAACTTTTTTAATAAATCAAAATGTTCGCCACCCTATAAGGCGTGTTGGTTTTGTTGGAATATGAAAGATTATTTACAGACTGATAAACAATTAATATTCATTTAACGCATTTACAATTCATAATAATTGCTGATAATTCTCTTATTATTTTTTTTAATTCTTTAATATCATTATCTTTGTCTTCTATAACTCTCTCAAAATTAAATTGAATACCCTCGCCTTCATCATCAGTCCCTGATGATGAGGTGCTATATTCTGTTAATAAACAGCACTCTTCACAATCACAATCACTATAATCACATTCGTTCGGTTTCCAGTCGGGGTCATCTTCACTATCTGTCGTCGTATAGTCTAAATCTTCTAATTTACTTCCTATTTTTCCCATTTTTATTTATAATATAAAGAGACAAATTAAATAATAAAAAAATATTATTATTATTTATTATTATTTATTTTGTCTCTTTACTCATCAAAAGCATCATCAATCCCATCTGCTTTCAATCGGTTCATAAATATTCTTTTTCCAAGTTCAGTATGAGTGTTCCAATATGCTTTTTCAATAATTCGTACTGCTTCTGTTCTTCGTAAGAATTCTTTTCTCAACCTCGTCTCTGCCTTCCTGATGCTCCTCTCTTCCGCATATTCCTGAATATTCATTCTTCTCTGCCCGTACTTATCATAATAATAAGTTTCAAATATCTTGTTAAAACATTTATCACAACTTACTTTTTCATTTTCCGTAAATGGAATAATATATTTTTCTTCCAATTCCTTAATAACTTCTATTCTATCGCAAATGTCATCGCTCATCATATGATTTTTTTCGTCGTGTATTTTATGGTAGTCAAAATATATCATTTCTCCTCGGTAAGCATCAACCCTCAATTCGTATGATTTTTTACAGCAGGGGCATTTTTCTTGCTCTGCTGTTTCATCAATCATTTCGTATTTTTTATCACCTTTTTTTATTTTTTCCACCATACACATAAGTTCGTCAATTATATTTTTTTTATTCGCTTTCGCACATTTTTTACAAAAATAAATACCAATTTCCGTGTTATACGTAATAATGTCGCCTTTTTTCATCGGTTTAACAGCATCACAATATCTCTCACCAGTATCCTCGTAAGAATTAGGCAAATACCAGTTACAATCCTGATTATCCCAATCAGTCGTATTGTGTAGGTAGGGGCATTCCCTCTCCACTCTCGCTGAATAAAATTTTATTTCATTATCGGGGTAAAATCGGTCATTCACCTTTCCACACCACACAGCACCGCTCCCGAGATTTTTGAGTTTCCCTCTTC
>Ga0181412_1001025_pt1 | contig 11172 bp, 15 predicted proteins | sample 35SPOviralmetaG_FD_130113 | JGI IMG/M metagenome (GOLD analysis project Ga0181412, IMG submission 130113) | Marine viral communities from the oligotrophic San Pedro Time Series (SPOT) site, San Pedro Channel, CA, USA - 35 SPOT_SRF_2012-08-15 | ecosystem: Environmental > Aquatic > Marine > Strait... | reverse complement strand
GTTCAGGATATAGTTAGTACGGCAAATGCGAACGCACAAATAATAGACAATTGGTTAAAGCCGGAACAGGGACTGAGTAGAAAAGATGCAATACTCTATAACTATGTTAACCAAATGACCAAACAAGGTAAGTTAGACCAACTCAGGACAGGATTTTATGATTGGCTAAAAACCAGTAAGGTCAGCCAAGGACAGCAAGCAAAACTTATGGCAGGAGACGACAAAGGTCTTAATGCTATATTGGATCTTGTTGTTAAAACACAAAATATTAAAAACAATTTAATAGACCAACTAGATAACTCAGGCGCTGATGTTACTGCTAGTACAGGCGGCGAACGTGGCGGAGAAGGCTATGTTGCTACTAGGGATAAAATTAAACTAGTTCCTAGACATAGATGGACACCCAATTAAACTAATACACAAAAAAGAACATAGAGAAGTTTATGATGATGGTAAGTACATTGTTAAAAAAACTAAACCTAATGCATTCAACTTTGAGACTTACAAACGTTTTCAGCTAGATAATCCATGGTGCGTAAAAGTACACAGTTTTGAAGATGGTATTATCGTAATGGATAAAGTAGAAGGTATAACTTGGCAACAATATAGAACACAAGTAACAAAAGATCAGTTATGGAATATATGTGTGGTACATAGAAATACAGTAGTAAAAAGTTTCTTTGATTTTATAGGCAAAACATATGTAGATGCAAATCAACCTGTATTCTATCATAGAGATGCTACATACGGAAATTTAATTATGCAAGGAGATAAACCTATGTTTATAGATCCAGATGGTACAGTAACAATGCCTTGGGATATGTTCTTACAAAGATGTGGAGAACAAACACAACAATGGTTCAATGAATATTTGTATTGGGCTCATAGGAACGATAAATAATATTATGGAACAGAAACAGTATACAGCAAAACAGTGGTCAGAAATTCAAGGAGGACACACAATGTCCGAGACTCCTAAAAAACAATACAGCTTTATTAGTGATCTAAACGAAAGCAAAATGTTTAAAACTAGACAGCGAGTAGAAGGAACTAATGCTAGAGACATGGCAGACTTTGCATTCATGAATATGCTAGCATTATATATTATGAGTAATGAATATGACATGGCACCTGCAGCCGCAGACTATGCAGGTAGAGTTATGATGACTGGAAACTTTAACACTTATAGACAAAGTGGTAATGATTTACATGTTGCTCTTAGTAGTCTTAAAAATAACATGCCTAATGCAGGTGATAAAAACGAAATGCAACTGGGCAGAATTAATATGAATGATACAAAAATTAAAGCATATCTAAGAACTATACAAAGTGGCAGACCAGTTACTGGTGCAGGTGCATTTTTTATGAGATTAGAGCGTGATTTAGATATTAAAAATAGTAACTATAGAGGTGTAAGAAGATTAGTACAAGATTGGCCTAGATTAAACAAGATGCAAAAGCAGTTAGTAATAACAAGAATGAGTCAGTTTTATCGTACAAAAGCATTGCGTAGTGAGTTATACAGTTATATTAGAGATTTGGGTAGATCGCAAGGACTTATGGTAAAAGGCGCACACAATGCAGAGCGTCCTAAAATGCGTGGATCAGATACACTTGCTAAAATTGCTACAGGAGCGGCTGCAATAGCTGGTGGATTTTATCTTGGTAAGCAAATTGCTAAAAGTGGATCTTTTGGAGATACATCTAAATTGGATCGAGGTAGCTGGCGTCTCAAAGACAAATACTAGATGCTTAACTACACTGCTTATACCTTAGTAGATATTACTAACACAAACGAAAATAAAATTGCTAAAAACAAAGGTGCATTTTTACAGCAACAAAATTTAAACACACTTATACAAACAATAGGTATTCGAAGTCAGCCATTGGATACTCAGGTAACAGTTAAAATGGCACAAGATATAGTAAAATATGAGTTCGGAAAGCGTTATCAAGGACTACATACAGTATGGAAATTTGACTTTAGTATAGAGCATAGTGAAGTTTTTAGTTATAATAACAATAAGACGTATCATTTGAATAAAGATGCAGACGGAGTAGCAATATATACAGGTTTGGAAGAATCTAATGAGATTACCACCGGATGTTTTGAGACTATTGACTCTACATTAGTTAACTTGTATTTTAAAACCTATACTGATTAGTACTAAATATACTTAAGAACACTAAAGGCAACAAAACTAAGGCAACAACAACAGGCACATGAATACTAAACTGAACGTCCTACCGATGGGATGAAAGAAGTGTAAAATATGTCAAATGGAACAACTTCGCTAGAGCGAACAAATTTAGAAGCTCACGTTGATCTTTGTGCAGAAAGGTACAAGGGATTGGAAACACGCTTGGACAAAGTTGAAAAAGCCGTGCTGGATCTCCACACGGAGATGCGAAAAATGCACGAAGAAAATGTAAAGAATCACACCAACACTAATAAAATAATGCTGGGTGCTGCCGCAACTGTGACAGCAGGCATACTATCAACAATCATTGTATTGTTAATGAATTAATTTCCGTATAAATACTATTATGAATTTGAATGAACTAGATAGCACTAATGTGGTTGAAGCCGTGTTGGTATGGGCGAGAAAAGGAAATAAACTTACTCGCAAATATCGATGTGTAGTTGGTCAACGAGCTGGTAGGTTAGTAACCAAACCAGGACAATGTGGCATGCCAATTGATATTAAGAAACGTTTAACTTTAAAGAAAACTAAAGCTCGTATGGGCAAACGTATAGCTCGTAAAGCAAACAGAACTAAGAAGTTTAATCCTGTTAGTAGAGCATTAAAGCGTCTAAACAAACCGAGGAAGAGAAGATGAGATTATATGAATTTGACAACTCACAGGTAGATGAAGCAGGATATGGAGTTCGACCCGGAGGAAATAGTGCAGGAAGTCGACAAACCAGTTCTGATCTGCAAAATATGACTAAACGTACAAATAATAAAGCAATGGATCAAGGAAGAGAAGCTAATATCAGAGCCAAGTCACAAACTAGACGTGCTAATAGACTTGGTAAAAAGATGGCAACAGGATTACCACAGAGAATACTCAACCCACAGCAAGCACAAGCACCGGAACAACAGTCATGAGAGCAATGGTAACCAAAGGCGGACTTTATACTTGGATCAATGTGAGAGAAAACAAGTTTCTTGAAGAAAAGTTTGCCGGAGTTGAATTGTTAGAACAAACAAATCTCAGTGAGAGAGAACAGTATATTGCACAAACATTAGTAGGCAGAGGCGTCTTAGACAAAACAAGTAATGGCAAAGACGTAGCGTATAAACTTAATATCAATAACTTTACGAGGTAATTATGAAACCAAGACTATACGATATTATCAATACCTTTGATAAAACTTCTAAACAGCTGAATGAACGTGCTGAATCTAATGTTGATTTACGGGTAGCAATGACACAACAAACACAGAAAAATAGTGTTAGTGTACAACAGTATAAAATAGAAGTTGTACAAGAGAAATTTGGCGATAAAAGAAAAAACTTTTACAATATATATGAACATGACGAATTAATACATAAAGATATTGCATTATTTGAAAGTGCAATGGGTATTGTTAAAAACTTATTAAGTAATAAAATTCAAAAAGCAAATGATATTGAAAAAGCAGACATGCAATACAATAATGCATTGTATGAAGTGTACATGTTTAAAAGTAGAGCTAAAGTTAAAAGTAACGAAGATGTTATGTTAGCTAAGATGAGTAATGCTAAACAGAAGATGGCTGAAGCAAAGTCTAAAATAATGCAAAAGCTATAAATACTATAAAGGAACGGGAATATACAATGTATCTAAATGATTTAAACTCAGCACAACATAGTGTTAAGAAGTTGAACAAAATCTTAGCTGACACGTTTAACCATGAGGTTGACCTGTCGTCTATGAATTTTGAATCTCTTAACAGAATGTTGTCAACAACAAACGCTAAACTACAATCAATTAAAGAGAGCGATCTCAAGTACTGGGAAAATCCACAGTATAACAAATTAGGGTTGATCTCACATCAACTTAAAACATATATCACAGAAATTGCACCACACAGAGCTGATGGAAAGAAAATGAAAAAAGAAAGCATTATTAATGAAGCTGACTTGGATCAAGCAGAAGTATTGCTAGCCGCACAAGAACTAGTTGACGAAATGCAGAAAATGGTAGAAGATGTAGCAGAAATGCAAGTACAGAAACTTATGCCAATTGTAGATGCAATGAAACAGCAAGTTGGATTTGAAGTAGCTGAAGCATATAACAATGCTGCAGATGGTGCATTAGGTGCATTGTTAGATCAGATGAAGCAAGCAAAAGACGCACTTGAAAATGCAACACTAACAGCCAGAGGTGAACAACCTGCGGCGCCTGCTCCAACCGAAATGGGCATGGATGATGCCGCCATGGATCCACAAGCACCAATGGATGGTGCACAAAACATGGACATGGATGCTGATGAATTTGCAGGTGACGAAGCTGCATCAGGTGAAGACAATCCAGTAGGCAGAGAACTTAAAGGCGAAAGTGCTATTGCTAATATGGAGAGAGGTGCGTTAGCTGAAAAAAAGTTCCTAGAGAGTAAAGACAAGCTCTTTAAAATGGTTGAAAGCGGAACTATGTCTCAAGAGCACTTTATTAATATTATTAGCGAACTAGACTTGCAAGAAAAAGATCCATATGGACAAAAACAAATGGATACCAGAACACTTAATACTGGTAAACTAATGGGCATAGAATATGATCCAAATCGTGAGAACCCCAAAGGCCCCAAAGGCAGTACAAGTTCAAGACAATTTGAACCTTTAGACAACAAACCTATTAATAATTTAGACAACAAAAGAGGATTTACTCCAGGTCAACAAGTACCACCAGCTAACTTGCAAAACAAAAGAGGATTTACTCCTGGTCAACAAGTACCACCAGCTAACTTGCAAAACAAAAGAGGATTTACTCCTGGTCAGAAACCACAAGGCAAAGCAAAGCCTACACAATCAATTAACAAAGGTGGACTTAGAACTGCGGATCTAAGAAAAGGTGATCTAGGTTTTGATGCTATGCAATCGTTTGTTAATCGTATGCGAGATGGAGGATCAACTCCTGAGCCAGGACCAAAACCAATGAGATTTGGTGGTATGGCAAGGCTTAAAAAATAATGTTAATTAACGAAGTTATATGCGAAGATCAAACGGATATTTTAAATGACCTAGAAGAAATAATTACTAGGGCGAAAGCCAATGGCAAATTTAAAATACCAACAAACATGGTATTAGCAAAACTTCGTGCTATTGGATATAGTATTGATATTACTAGTTTAATGGATTTATTAGCAACCATTACTAGTGTTGGTACAGCTAACAAAAAAGACATCACACTGGATACAGCATTACCCCGTTCCAACGCTGATCCAGAAGATGAAACTGTATCAAAAATGGCCAAAAAACAAATTAGTAAGGATATGAACAAATGAGCTATACTATTAATAAAACGCAAGCAAGAACTATAGCAAGAGCAGACCTTACTATTTTTAATGAAACGCAAGCACTAATGAAGCAAGTAATTACTGATGCAGGTAATGGACTATATGAAACAACAATTACCGACGGCACTACAATGACAGAGAGTACACCAACTATTACAATTACAGGAAGTGTTCCAAACCCAACTATAACTGCTACGCCAACTGTAATACTAGGTGGTGTTACTGTTACACTAGGAACAACTGGTACAAATTTAAATGCAGTTATAGCTGACATCAATGATGCGGCTGTACCAGGATTGGTAGCAAGTAAAAATGCTATCAACAATCTTGTGTTAACATATACTGCACCAGCGGCAACTACATGGACATTTACTATAGGTTCTGGCTCTGCTAATATAGACTTAGGACTTACAGTAGGAACATCAACTGCAACTAATCCAGACAGTGTTTCATACTTCACAACATGGGATGGTAGTACACAAGACAGAGCTAAAACAGACCAAATGAATCAAGTTGAACTATACTTTAAAAATTTAGGCTATACAATTACTCGCTTAAAAAATACCACAACTAACAAAACCTTCAAGTGGAATATAACTTATTAAACTTTTACTTCTAATAGATAAACATCCAGATGTTTTTGTCACTATTGCAATTACATTTTTTGTTGCATATTTAGACCCAAGATGGCAAAGTTTATCATTGACATCACTATAATTTCCTGCTACATTTAACTATGTTAAAAATTACTACACCCTACAAGTATGAAGAATTTAAACGCAAAAGTGTAGGCGGTAAACGCCTCTACGAAAATCCTTATGGCGAACCTGTGCCTAGTGTAACAACTATACTCAGCAAAACCAAAGATATGACACACCTCAATGCCTGGAAAAAGCGTGTAGGTGAAAAGAAAGCACAAGAGATTGTAACTGAAGCCGCAAACGTGGGCACAATTATGCACAACATGTTAGAGTCATGGAGCCTCAATGAGGAATACACAGGCACTAATATGCTACAAGCCAAAATGATGGCAGACACTGTTATTAAGCATATAGAACCCGACATCCAAGAAGTTTGGGGTAGTGAAGTAAACTTGTGCTATCCTGGACTATATGCAGGTACTACAGACCTAGTGGGCATATACAAAGGCAATCATTGTATTATGGATTTTAAACAAACCAACAAGCCTAAAAAGAGAGAATGGATTGACGATTACTTTATGCAAGCCGCGGCTTATGCTATGGCACATAACGAAGTGTTTGAAACAGAAATTAAACATGCGGCAATTTTTATGTGTAGTAGAGATTGCGATTGGCAACTATGGGAAGTAGGGCCAGATGAATTTGAACATTGGACAGAAAAATGGGCTCGGAGAGTAGAAGAGTTCTACAACTTGTCATAAATACTGTATCAGGAGCAAAAGATGGCAACAACGAGAATAAGCAAGATAAGAGTCAGACAAGGTAATTTTACTGACTTGCCTGTGCTAGACCCGGGCGAATTAGGATACGCAAAGGACAGTAGACGTTTGTTTATCGGAAATGATACTGTAAATGTAGGCACCGGAAATGGTGTACTAGTAGATTTTACTCTTCCTCTTTCACTAAGCAAACCAAATATAACAACAGTATCAGTTGCAGGTAGTCCTGTCAGTGCTAGTACATATACTATTGCAGGTACAACAATAACTTTTGCAAGTGCTCCTACTGGTGCAATTACTGTTGGATTTAATAGCGAAGTAGATATTGTTAGTGATGTTACAATTCCAAGTGAAATTAGTTTACCTGCTAATGGAACAAATGCTGATACAACTTTTGTTGTCGATACTGGTTTGTACAATATTGCAATTATAAATTACACACTAGAAAGTACAGCAGGTGTAAGAGTTGGTAGACTCAGATTAGCATGGGACGGTAGTGTTAGTGCAATAGACGACAACATGACTCAAACAGCCGCAGTAGGTATTACATTCAGTTTGAATACAGCAACAGCAGGTCAAATGAAGTTGCAGTATACTGATGCGGATAACCTTATAACAAAATTTAAATATACATATCAACTTTGGAACAGCAACTAAAGAACCAGGCATGGTATGAGTCTCCGAGAGAAAGGCTTAGCCTTTGGCGACAATTCCGCAAAGGCCTGGATACAAATGATACAGAACAAGTATGCAAGACAGTAGTAGAATGGTGGAAGACCGCTCCTATATCTAGCATGACAATAAATCCAGTGGAAAGTAGTGCATGGCCCACTCCGTGGGAGATGCTACACGCTGGAAATTTTTGTGAAGATAGCATGGCATTAGGAATGAGTTATACAATATACTACGCAAACGAAAATATATCAAACGAACTATTATATATCACTGACAGAAATAAAAGCATTCAGCAACTATGTGCTTTAATCGATAATAAGTATCTGCTTAACTACGAGCACGGATCGATAAGTACACTACCATCCGACAACACGATGATTGGCTATCGAAAAAAGATAGTAGATGTGATAAAACATAATACATAACGTGTAACTTAAACACCATAAGTACAAAATAACAGAAGGAAAAACAGATGAGTGAAATTCAAGTAATCAAACGAGACGGTAATAAAGACACATTAGATTTAGAAAAACTACACAAGGTAACTTTTTCAGCATGTGAAAACCTTAATGGTGTTAGTGCAAGTGAAGTAGAGATTAAAAGCAGTTTACAATTTTATAGTGGTATTACCAGTAGCGAGATTCAAGAAACACTTATCAAAAGTGCGGCAGATTTAATTAGCGAAGAGCAACCAAACTATCAGTGGGTAGCTGGACGACTAATTGTATATCATCTGCGTAAAATGGTTTACGGAAACTACGAACCATGGCACATATTAGAACTAATCAAGACTAATGTAGAAGAAGGATTTTACGATTCAAGTCTATTAGAAAAGTATACAAACGAAGAATGGGATGAATTAAATTCGCATCTTAGGCACGATAGAGATGAAAGCATGACCTATGCGGCTATGGAGCAATGGCGTGGCAAGTATCTTGTGCAGAATCGTGTAACAAACATAATCAAAGAAACTCCGCAGATGGCATATATGCTGATCTCGGCAACATTGTTTGCTGAGTACCCGAGAGAAACAAGGTTGCAATGGGTAAAGGATTATTATGACGCAGTTTCATTATTTTATATTAGCCTTCCTACTCCTGTCATGGCTGGCGTTAGAACTCCACAACGCCAATTTTCGTCATGCGTCCTTATTGAGACTGACGATAGCCTTGATAGCATCAATGCTACTACTAGTAGCATCGTTAAGTATGTTTCAGCAAAAGCAGGAATTGGAATCGGAGCAGGTAGTATTAGGGCTCTCGGAAGTCCCATTCGTAAGGGTGACGCCTATCACACAGGAGTCGTACCATTCTACAAAATGTTTCAAAGTGCAACAAGGAGTTGTAGTCAAGGCGGAGTGCGAAACGGAGCGGCAACACTATACTATCCCATATGGCACTACGAAGTAGAAGACCTACTTGTACTAAAGAACAACAAAGGTACAGATGATAATCGTGTTCGGCATATGGATTACGGCGTACAGTTTAGTAAACTGTTCTATGAGAGACTTATCAGCAACGGCGAAATAACTCTTTTCTCGCCTAGTGACGTTCCCGGTTTGTACGAAGCGTTCTTTAGTGACCAAGACAAGTTTAAAGAACTATACGAACGTGCAGAACGCAATACAAGACTACGCAAGAAAACAATTAGTGCAACAGAACTATTCAGTCAGTTTATGGACGAGCGTAAAAATACTGGACGCATTTATCTACAGAACGTAGACAATGCAAATACACACAGCTCGTTTAAACAAGATGTAGCACCAATTAGACAAAGTAACTTGTGTGCAGAGATTGACTTGCCCACTAAGCCTCTTAATGATTTTAATGACGAAGAAGGTGAAATTGCATTGTGTACACTGAGTGCTATCAATTGGGGTCTTATTAAGAAGCCAGAAGACTTTGCAAAGCCATGCGAACTAGCAGTGCGTGGACTCGATGCACTATTAACATATCAAGACTATCCTGTTAAAGCGGCTCAACGTGCTACAGAAGGTAGACGTCCACTGGGTGTAGGAATTATCAACTTGGCATTTTGGATGGCAAAAAATGGTATGACATACTCACAACCCGATTTGGAAATGATTGATACATTTGCAGAAGCATGGAGTTACTATTTGATCAAAGCAAGTGCAGACCTAGCTGAAGAGCAAGGTGCATGTTTGTGGAGTAATGAAACAAAATATCACGAAGGACTTACTCCTAATCAAACGTATAAACAAGATGTGGACGAGCTAGTCGCACACAAAGAACGCATGCCTTGGAGAGAACTAAGAGATCAACTAAAGCGTACTGGAATTAGAAATTCAACGCTAATGGCACTAATGCCAGCTGAAACATCAGCACAAATAAGCAATGCTACAAACGGCATTGAACCACCCCGTAGCTTGGTAAGTGTCAAGCAAAGTAAACATGGTGTCCTAAAACAAGTGGTACCAAGTATACACAAGCTAAAGAACAAGTATGAATTACTATGGGATCAGCGTAGTCCAGAAGGCTATCTGAGTATTATGGCAGTATTACAAAAGTATATTGATCAAGGCATCAGTGTTAATACCAGTTATAATCCTGTATTCTACGAAGATGAAAAGATTGGAATGAGTGAAATGTTAAGACACTTGATGATCTTTTACAAGTACGGAGGCAAGCAATTATATTATTTTAACACCTATGACGGACAAGGTGAATTAGATATTGACAAATTAAATGAATCAAGTAATATAACTGTAGACGACTATGAAATTGAAGAAGAAGACTGCGAAAGCTGTGTAATATAAGAAAGAGAAACAATGAGTGTATTAAATGCAAATCAACGGAACAAGCACCTCGAAAGTTTAATGTTCCTAGATCCAAATGGAGGCGTTGATATTCAACGTTATGATACTTTAAAGTATCGTCAGTTCGATAAACTGACAGACAAACAGTTGGGATTCTTTTGGCGTCCCGAAGAAGTAGATGTATTGCGTGATGCAAAAGATTTTAAAGAGTTAACAGATCACGAACAACATATCTTTACTAGTAACTTAAAACGCCAGATCTTATTGGACAGTGTTCAAGGTCGAGCTCCTGCAGACAGTTTCAATCCACTAGTAAGTTTACCAGAATTAGAAAATTGGGTAACAACATGGACATTTAATGAAACTATCCACAGTCGCAGTTACACACATATTATTCGTAATGTGTACAGCAATCCAAGTATTATCTTTGATGGTATGATGGATATTAGTGAGATTATGGATTGTGCAGGCGATATTAGCAAGCACTATGATGATCTTATTGAAATGGGCATGTGGTACAACCTACTAGGTGAAGGTACACACACTATTAACGGCAAGAAGATCGTAGTTGACAAATATGAGCTTAAGAAGTTAATTTGGAAAGCTATGATGAGTGTAAACATTCTCGAAGGTGTTCGCTTTTATGTATCGTTTGCATGTAGTTGGGCGTTTGCTGAACTTAAAAAGATGGAAGGCAATGCTAAGATTATTAAATTAATCTGTCGTGATGAGAATGTACACTTAGGTAGTACGCAAACATTGCTAAAGCTAATGCCAAAAGATGATCCAGACTTTGCT
>Ga0181412_1001021_pt1 | contig 11186 bp, 13 predicted proteins | sample 35SPOviralmetaG_FD_130113 | JGI IMG/M metagenome (GOLD analysis project Ga0181412, IMG submission 130113) | Marine viral communities from the oligotrophic San Pedro Time Series (SPOT) site, San Pedro Channel, CA, USA - 35 SPOT_SRF_2012-08-15 | ecosystem: Environmental > Aquatic > Marine > Strait... | reverse complement strand
CGCAGCACAATGGAAAACGACATCTACCTCTTTTGAAATTAACTCACAAAAAGAGGATTCTCTTAAATCTCCATTGATGTGCTCAACATTTTCATAACCATCGAAATCTTGACGTAACTTTCTACTCCACGATGTGGAACGTAGATTAGTGTAACCATTTTGATATAACGATTTTAATAGTCTTGAACCTATGAACCCGCTTGCTCCTGTAACTAAAATTTTATCTGTTTTTTTCATAATATTTGTATGTTTGTTTTATTCCTTCTTCAAATCCAAGTTTAGGTAATAATTCGAATTGTTCTTGTATCTTAGTACTCATCTTTCTTCTCATATCACCATTGGGTTTGGAAGTATCCCAATTTATTTTTATTTCTTTACCACTTACTTTAGATACGGTTTCAATCATTCTCTTGATTGATATCTCTTCTCCACTACCTAAGTTAGTAGTAATATGTAATTCGTTCTCTAAACACTTTATACATCCATCAGCAACATCTCCTGCATATATAAAATCCCTCGTTGGTGTTCCATCTCCCCAAGCTTCTATTTCATCAGTTGCATCATAAACTTTTCTACAAGTTGCACCAATTACAGTTGCACCTTCACCAAAGTTATCATATTCTCCAAATATATTTGCTGGTCTTACGATTGTAAACTTCTCATATTTGTGTTGAACTTTAAATGCCTCTAAATACAACTCTGGTATTCTTTTACTCCAAGATGGAAACCAATCGTTTGGTGATGGTAGTGTTTTCCAAACTGTATCTTCTACAAATACTTCTGCTGGTTCGTAAACTCCTACTGAACTCATGAATACTAACCAACAATTATGTTTGTGTGAGTTTTCGATTATGTTCGTGTTTACTTTAATAGATGGTTCTAAAAAATCTAAAGGTGATTCTTTTGCTCTGATTGGAGAACCTTTAATTCCAAAGGCATTTATAACCCCATCAAATTTATATTGTTCAAATAAAACATTAACATCATCTGCATCTCTTAAATCTATATCTTGAAATAAAAATGTATCACTTTCAGGTAATGCTGGTGAATATTTTATATCAACACCAACTACTGAATATCCTTTTGTTTCTAATTTGTTGCATAGATGAGTTCCGACTAATCCACTACAACCTGTTACTAATATTATTCCTTTTGTTTTCATTAAAATACTACCCATTTACCAGTACCATAATGTGGGTACTTCGATTCATACTTATAAAAAATTACATCTTCTGGTATTTCTCTTTGAATATTATTCCAAGTTGCACCAGTTGGTGTATTTGTACTTACACCATTATCCTCTACTATAAAATGAAGAGGTAATTCGTAGTTTCTAGCATATTTGTGAACTTCATAAAAAATTCCACTTTCAAAAGCCATATCACCTAAGAAAACCCATACCTTTTCATCACTTCCTTTAAGTTTTAAAGATTTAGCAACTCCTAATGCTATTGGTAATGTACCAGTTACTATTGCAGATGAATAAAATTTAGAATCTTTATCTACAATTGTGATTGATTTACCATCTAATATTTTTTGTTTTAACACTTGTGGTTCTACACCATGTAGTAGTGCATGATAATGAGACCTCCAAGTTGAAAATACCCAATCATTAATACCAATTTTGTTAAATATTTTTATAAGTTGTTCTTCATTACCATTTGATAAATGTATAGGGCCTGTGATTTCTCCATTTTCCCAATGAGAAATAATATCATCCTCAAAATCAATTAAATCTTGTTTAGACCAATTACCTTGGTCCCACCTATTTTCGTGATTTTCTAAATTAATTATTTTTTCCATTTGCATCTCTTTTAGAAATTATAGGATTAGTACTTGGCCACTCTATGTTGAACTTTTTACTATCCCATTTTATTGTTTGTTGTTTGTCTACATCATTAAACTCACCTTCATATGCCATCTTGTAATGAAATATAGAATTTTCTTCCATTACATAGTGTCCATTAGCAAATCCTGGTGGGATTAATACTTGTGTTTGTGTTGATGGTGAAAGTATGTAAGTTTCCCAACTTCCATATTGAGGATTTTTACTCAAACTACCATGTCTTACATCTAACACTACTAAATAAATTTTACCAATTAAACAAGATACTAGTTTCCATGTTTTTTCATCATAGTGTAATCCTCTAAGAACACCTTCTTTTGATTTAGAGTATCTATCGTGTTTAAATTTAACTCCCTTTTCTTGTTCATTGATAGGAATCATCCTATCATAGTAATCTGAATGATATATTGTTGATATCTCTCCTCGTAGTTCGTGATAAATCGATGGTTGAATTATTTTAATACCACCCGTTAAAACTTCCGATGAGTAAATGTGGAAATCATTCCAGCTTCTTTCTTTGTAGTATATACTTCTATTTAATGCCATAACCTAAAGGAAAATCGTTTCTATATTTTGAACTTAAATCTGATATTAATATTGTGTATGTTTTTATCAATTCCGCAATCCCATCATCTAAAGTAAATTTAGGTCTCCATGCGTTATGTTCTAATTTAGTATTTGATACAACATAATCTCTTTTATCTGGGTCTACAAAGTTATCATTGTGAAAAATTGTAAACGATGGAATTTGCTCTTGTATTGCTTCACATAATTCTTGTTTAGTTAAGTTTGCTTCTGATAATCCTACATTATAAACTTCTCCACTATGTAATGGATATTCTTCAAGCATTTTTAAAAATACTAAACCAACATCTCTAATATGAATAAAGTTTCTTACAAACTTTCTTTCGAATAATACAATTGATTTATCAGTTAGTGCTTTGTAAACAAATTCGTTTACTAATAAATCCATTCTCATTCTTGGTGATGTACCAAATACAGTTGCTAATCTTAAAGAAATCCCTCCTATCCTAAGAACTTCTTTTTCTGCATTAACTTTTGTTACACCATAATGTGATATTGGGTTTAATGGACTCTCTTCATTACAAATACCACTTTCTCCTATCCCATATCCACTATTAGTGTTTGGGTAAATCACCCTTTTATCATTTTCTTTTGCTAAATCACAAATAAATTTAACTTGTTCATAATTTATTTGAGTTGCTAATTCTTTATCTCTTTCACACGCAGGAAATCCAACAATTGCTGCGAGGGGTATTATAACATCGTTGTATAAAACAAGTTCTTTTAATAATACTCTATCCCTAACATCACCATTTATAAAATTAAAGGTTTTCCAATGAGAGTAAATAATTGATGAAGTTTGGTTGTGCATCATATTATCAAGTACTGTAACTTCATATCCACTTTGTAAAAAGTATTCTGTCATTACTGAACCTAAGTAACCTGCACCACCTGTAATTAATATTTTCATAACCTATTATACATTATCGAACCAAGCATTATCGAACTTGACTAAATTATTTCCATTTTTTGATTCATCATAAACTTTATAAGGTGTTTGTTTTTGAAAATCAAAAAACCCTACTGGTTGATGTTCTGGTAAACATCTGTTTGTTTTAAATATATCTTCTATTTCTTTTTTCTCTAATGCTTTACCAAAGATACCAACAAGTTCAACATCTCCAAGTAAATGATTTCTATGATTTTCATCACAACTATCTAATGCATTACAACAACCTACCCAAAACCAAGATGTGGAATAATCTACAATATCACCATCATAAATACCTTCCTCATAATGACCTCTATCACCTGTTATAATTTTCTTTTCACTTTTAATATGAGTAAAACTTAATTCAAAAACAGCATCATGTCCTTCTTTTATTTCAATACACTTATCAACTAACATTGGATTTCCATCAGGTCCTATTGCCCAAATACATCCTCTAATAAAAGTATCATCTGCATGGTCTCTAAAAGCCATCAACCCACAGTGCATTCCATTTTTCACAACAATACCACCTTCACCAGATAATTCACCATAAACCATTTCTTCCCAATTTATTGTTAATCGAGTTAAGTATGTAAAATTATCTTCAGTAATATTTTTAGGCTCAACTTTAGATAAGCCATATTTGTTTGTTGGTGTTAGAAAGTAAGCTTCGTTTCCTTTAAATTCCATTACAATTTAATATTTAAGCATTCGTGATAAAATTTTTCGAATTCAGGAAATGTCTTACAAAAATCAGTTCCTCTTCTTTCATCGTGTGCTCTAAAGAAGTATCCAAAGTTTCTTCTTTGAGTTTTTAATCTTTGTTCATCAACTGGTGCTTTCATCCAATCGTAAATTCTTTTAATTTTTTGTATTTCTATATCAGAGTAACCTACATATTTGTGGTCAAACAATGGTACTGATAAGAAGTCTGCAAGTTGAGCATCTTCATATATCTTAGATGACCATTCTTGTGGCATTACTTGTACAGTTTGGTGTGTTGGGAATCTTAAATAAGAAGAATCTAAGAATGCTGCCGAGTTCCAATATCTATCTGTACTACCATACTCTTCTTTTAATTGATAAATACCATTAATAAGTTTATGATAATTTGGAATTGATAATCCATTATAAGTTGACATAAATGTTAGATTAATTCTTGGACATTTTTCAAGAACTTTATTTACATTATCCCAAAACTTATTAAATACTAAACCATCTCTAATATATTCTGCTTGGTCACCCCAAGTATCAACTGATGTGAAAACAATAAATTCCTTTACCCTATCCTCATCACAAATTCTTTGAATCTTTTCAATAAACCTATCAACTAATTTATCAGGTATACCTAAGTTTGAATTAATTGCAATAGATAATTCTTTATTTGGATTTGGATGTTCTATAATATAATCTAATACTTTCCATGTATCTTTACTCATCAAAGGTTCACCACCAGTAATTCTAAAAGTATGTAAATCTTGATACAAATCTGGCCACCATTTCCAAAATGCTTCTACATAAGGATTTTCCTCACTCTGTGGAATTGGCATTTTGTTTTCTTGTTGATTATATTCTAAACTATTGAACTTATCTGTTGTTGGATATGCACCATGTTTTTGAATTTCTTCCATCCACTTTGTTGAAAAAGCAGGTGCACAATATGAACATTTAAAGTTACAAGCATTTGAAAATGCAACTTCTACATATCTTGGATTAAAATCATCTCTCCAATTTGAATTTTTGATTTCTTCCATATGAGGATGAGACCAAGATTCCGCTGATTTAAATGTTCTATCTGAAAATCTATCTGAATTATCTTCGATAGACCAACAGTAATTACACTCTTCTGGTCTTTTACCATCTAACATCTCTTTACGTTTTTGTTTCTTGTATCGAGTGTTGTGAAGTGCAGATGGGTTTCTTCTAATTTCTCTTTGAGGAATTGGATGTGTTTTGGGGTGATGACATGAATGTGTATGTCCTAATTGTAAATGTAGTGTAACTTGTGTCCATTTTGCTAAACACATCCCACAACCAGTTTCATTTAAATCATCACGAACTCCCACATAAAATGGATTGTCCTCAGATATTTGTTTTTTAATAGTCGCCATATACTGTTTGTATATTTATATATATCACAATTTTATATTTATGAATTTTGCTTTGGGTGTTATTTCTTCAACACTAACCAACTCATATTTCAACTGTTTTATTCCATCAGATTTATAATCCCAAGTACCACCTTGCATTTCTTTTACAAACCTTCTTTCATTCCTTGCAGTAGTTTCTCCCTTTGCCCATTTATCAATTCCACCAATAGTAACCAGTCCCTCATCTTTATGTTCTAAACAATACATTCTACCAGGTTCTCTATGTGGTACTACTGTATGGGGAATTGTTATTTTTTCTTTACTAAATTCGCAATTAAAATTAATACCATCATTATCATTGTCGGATTTATCCACCATTAAACCATCTTTAAAATCATAATGAAGGATTAACCCATCATCAGAATGATTACTATGTAATTCAGAAACTTCGTCTGAGTTTAATGCTTTATTCCACATTTTTAAATCAGCAATATCTCCTTTAAACCATTTAGATGGGTCATTATCTGAAACTGATGTTGTTGTTCCTAAATAATAATCAATATTACCATACCTCTTTAACATACCTTCAAAGTGTTGCGGTGATGGAGTTCCTGTCCCCCATCTTGCATCAGATTCTTTTCCATTCATATAAAAATGAACATTATTTTCATCAACCACTAAAGTAATCCACGTCCATTGATTTTCATATCTCTTCATCCAAGAATACAAATGTTCTTTTTTATTATTCCAAAGTTGAGAGGTATATGTTCTTGAGTTATTATAACTTAATCCATAATCATAACCTGGTCTACGAAGAATTGCATATTCACAAAATCTTCTATCTTTATCCCCAACCAACCAAACTGGCACTTTTTCTTCTTGTTGATGTGCTCTTACTAATACTGATATTGTATGAGAACGAGATGTTAAGTTTCTAAGTTTTCGTGTACAAGGAATTTGTACATATGAGTTTTTTCCATTAAATGAAATAAATTCACTTAATTCATTTTTATAATTTAAATGAGTTTGATTAGCATATCCTTCTAAATGACATCTCCAAAATAAATCATCATCTTCCATTCCCCAATCCCAATAGTCGTTAGAGTATCCATTTGTTTTTTCAACTTGTTCTTTAGAAAATACAATTGCTCCACCAAAATATTCTTCATACTTTAGTTGATAGTTCATTTGAGATATATTAGTTGCAATATGTCTAGGGTTTTCTTTAGGAAAACTATAATCTGCTCCTCCACCTTCTTCAGGTATCATATCAATATCATGCCAAACAACATAATCACATCCTTCTTCAAATGCGTGTTTTGCTGCAATGTTTTTTGTAGCACCTCTGTTAAATAGTTTATCATCTACTTGGTGTCCAAAATAGATATGATAATCTATACCTTGACTATCGAGATATTTACCAATTTTTGGTATAAACTCTTTTAAGTGAGCTTCTCTATTTCTATATGGAACACAAACTCCTAACTTCATAGTGTATCTGCAATTAGTTTTTTAAATTTGGTTGTACTCCAACCATGGTCTCTGTTTAGATAATGAACTGGTACATCTAATTCAAAGCCTGTGTATGTTTTACCACGATAATCATCTCCTAAAAATCTGATATCTGGATTTAATCGGTATATTAAATCTACCAATTCTTTTTCATAAGTATAATACGCAATTCCATTTATAAACTTTATTGAAGTTAAAATTTCTGTTCTTTCTTGTTTAGTAAGAATTGGTTTTAGTTTCTCTGGTCTTTCTATTGATGGGTCTATGTGTAAAAGAATTATAAGTTGTTTACAATATGATTTACATTCTTTAAACATCTTAATATAACCTGGATGTATTACATCAAAGTTGCCTGCAATTACTCCCATATTATACATTTGGTTCATAATTCTATTGATATTTTAGTTACTAACTTATTTGTTGATTTACTAATCTCATTATATCTACAAGTATTTAATCCATCAATATTTGAATCAACAATATCTTGTCTTACTTCGTTATAATATTTGATTTGGTTTTTACGAGTTATATCATGAACCCATTTATTACCAACCGATGAATTTGTTTTATGTTCAAGTGATTTGAATTTTGAATTTCTTCTTAATGGTTTTGGCAAAAAAGTTTTAAATGATTGTTTGTATTTTTCAATCTTTACATTATTAAGTGTCACATTATATTCTCCACCGATATCAATTACCTCTTCGGTTGATGCCAACTGTGGTTGTACTTGTGAATAAATAAATTCACTTGATTTAAAATTACCAAAGTTTCTTAATTTTATTTTTGTAGGATTTTCATTTATTTCTTTAACTTCATCATGTGAAAGAGCAATATCATATATCTCGATATTTGATATTAAACCATAAAAGAATTCTTTATTTGTTTTTTCACCATTAGATGCACCTACAAAAACTTCATCTGATGATAATTGTAGTATTTCTTCTTTCATTTCAACAGTATCTACTAAATTACCATTTAGATAAAATTTTAAAATATTTTCATTTGAATATGTCATACATAAATGTGACCATTTTTCACCAACAATATCAGTAGTAATTGAATATGGAGTTTTTTCTACATCATATACCTGACAAAAGAATCTACGAAAGGAATTGTAAAATAATCCAATGTTGTAGCCTGGTATAGATAATATTGGAAATTCATCATAATCTTTATTTTCATTTAATTTTATTTTTGATGGTTTTACCAAAATAGAAATAGAAAACTCATCTTGTAATAATGATGAAGTAGTTTTAGATTTATATTTTATATATGAAGTATCTCCAGTAAATCTAAATGTTTCAAATTCGGATATATCACTATCATCATTTGTTTCCATATCTAACTCTAAATTAGATTGTAAGCATCTTATTAATAAATCATCATCCTCAAATCCCCATCCCCAATAATCATTTGAAAACCCATTGATGGTTTTAAAATCTTCTTTGGTAAACATTGTTACTCCACCAAAGTAATCAAAGAATGTGGTTTCATAATCATGTTCTTGTAAGTGAGTTGCTAAATGAAGTGGTTTATCTGAATAAGAATAATCTACATCTTCGGGTAACATATCGACATCATGAAATACAAAATAATCACACCCCTTATCTAAGGCATACTTATATCCTGCATTCAGAAGTTTACCTCTGTTAAAAGGTTTATCATCTGATTGTTCAATGATGAAGATTTCGTAATCAATATCCTTAATATAATCTTTCATATGAGATAGAAATCTTTTTAATTGAGTTTTTCTATCTCTATATGGAACTATTATACCAAGTTTATGATTTACTTTCTTCTCCTTGAGTTTCTGTGTTCTCTTGGATTCTCTCAGCATCTCTTGATGGTCTATTTGTTGTTCCTACTGTTTTTGATTTAGCTATCTGATAGAATTCGTTCAAATACCATTCCAAACGTTCTTGCCACATATCTGCATCTAGTTCATATAACCAATCGTTAATATCACCAAGTGAATCAGCAATTGATTGTAGTGCCTTTACTCCTCTTTCTTCAAGAGATTTATCGGTTGTTTCATTCTTCTTTGCCATAATTGTAATTTAATTTATTTTTGTCAATTAATTCTTCTTTAAGTTTATCGAATATAAATCCTTCGATGTTGTTTTTATCTATTGGATATGAAGATTCTTCAATCCACTCTTTTAACTTAACAGGTTCCCATTTTAACTTTTCAATTTCTTCAGTAATTTTTTCAGGTTCCCATTTTAGTTTTTCTATTTCTGCTTGTAATTCTTCTATCTTATATTCAATATCCTTCTTCTTAACTTCTTTCATTTTTAAATCCTCAGTAATTTCATCAATAACTGGTTGTTTATCATACCATCTATTAAAGAATCTACCAATGTGAGAATTCTTGTGTTTTTTATTTGTTAATAAAGTTTCAACTATTAATATAATCTTCATAAAAGTTGCAGTATCTTTTTCTGAAGGTTCTAATATATCTTTTATATTAGTATCTATATCTTCAAGTAGTTTTACTACTTTTTCGTTATGTAACAATTCTAATAAGCTCATAGCCATCTCTTTTTATTTTATCTAGTAATGTATATTTTATAGTAGATAACCCTATTGTTTTATAATCCAATTTATTAGGAATTATCTCGTGAAAAAATATATCTGAATTTTCTAATACATCTGGATTATATTCATAATAGTTTTCAATTATATTATTATCCTTTTCATGTACTAATGATTTGTATTTTCCTTCCAATCTAAATGGAATATATATTGTATCAGATAACCCTATCTTTTCTTCTTTAGTTTTAATAGTTCCATTTAACAAGAAGTGATTTAAAAAGGCACCTTTATCTAATATAAGGTTTCTTGAATACGCTTTTTGATAATCCATATAAATGACTGGGTTTAATCCAAATCTAGTTATAATATCGTTTATCGAAGTTTCTTCACCAAAATAAAGTTCTTCTCTAATTGTATCGTTTAGTAGTGAATCAAATACTAAGATACTTGATATAGAAATATCGCTTTCTTTATCTGATATCTTTATATGTTTATTGGTATAATCAAATATTTCAAAATCTTCTTTAAGTGATTGTGTATTTTGATGTTTACCATTTAATGTTAATGTTATACTTTTCTCTTTATAATCATATTCAAAAATAATATGATTCCAAATATTTCTTGAATAATTTAATACAACTTGGTCATGATTTTTATTAACATCCCAAACTTGTCCTATAATCTGATTACCATTATTTAAAAATAAACCAGTATCATATCCTTCAAAACTAAATAAATTCTTTTGTGAAGTTCTCGGATACCTATCATTAAACCAAAAAGATATTGTAAATGATTTTTTTGTAATTTCTTTACTCAATGGATTTAAAGAACCATATAAATAATCTTTTTTTGAAAATTCAGCAACTTTTAAATTGTGAATTAATGGATGTCTTGATAATTGAACATTTTCGATTCTATGAGGTAATGTATCAAGTTCATCATATGTTGTATATGTTTTATTTTTATCGTAATAGGTTTCTAAATACAATCCTGCTCGTTCAATTCTGTAAAGTAAATCTAAATCTTCAAAACCATATCCCCAATATTCATTAGAATATCCATTTACTTTTTCAAAATCTTCTCTACTAATTAATACAACACCACCAAAGTATTGTGGGTATGGTAATTCGTAATTATGTGCTTCTACATTGGTTGCAAGATGTGTTGGCGATTCTGGATAACCATAATCACATTCATCGTTAATAGGTAACATATCTATATCATGAAATGCAAAGTAAGTATATTCCTCTCCAATTTCTTTTGTAACTACATTACATAGTTTACCATAATTAAATGGTCTTTCATCAGATTGTTCTGCAATAAAAATAGTGTAATCAATTCCCTTCTCTTTAAGAAACTCTTGCATATGAGGTACAAACACATCTAAGTGGTCTTGTCTATCTCTATAAGGAACTATTATCGCTAACTTATCTTTCATGCGTTTATTATAACATTTGTAACATCTCCCCAATGCTTGTATTCAGAATAAGAATTAGTTTTCATTCTCTGAAAATAGAAATTAGGATTTTTTACACTAATTTTCCAACCATTCATTTGAATTCCTCTATACATTTTTTTGTAAGTGGATTTAAACTTCCATATATCTTAGTTTCTTTATCAAAATTATTGTAATTTATTTTTTGTATTTTATTATCTGATGCCAATTTTACATTTTCAATTCTATATG